>UMLJ01056624.1_pt1 | contig 31390 bp, 27 predicted proteins | sample 1966521 | NCBI WGS metagenome assembly UMLJ01 (sample SAMEA4836199, study PRJEB28245) | human gut metagenome | biome: gut microbiome; material: fecal sample | place: Denmark | collected 2008
GGATCCACGAAGCGGTGTGAAAGACTATGTGAGGCTATCCGTCTTTCTTGAACGTCATCCTGACCGAAGTGGAGGGAGCTTTGTTGTATGGAGGCGGCTATCCTCGTATCGCAGCCTTCCCCTCGAGGGGAAGGTGCCCCGAAGGGGCGGCTGGGGCATTGGCGGTATGAAAGAGGATGATGAAAGCGGAAAGGGGCGCGGCACATGTGGAGAAAGCGTAAGTCCGAGGGAAACGCTGATTAAATCGCAGAGTCAGATTTTACAAGAATTTTTATACATGGCTTCGTCATAACCTTCCTTAAATAGCTCGCTATTCGCGTCAGGTTATTCCTCGCTATGCATAAAATTTCAAGAGTAAAATCTGACAACGATTGAATCAGTGTTTCCCTAGGCCGCGAACGAAAAAGATTTCTCGCTTACGCTCGAAATGACGATACGAAACCATCTGATGTCTTCCAGTCTTCTAGTCTTCTAGTCACTAGTCACTAGTCACCAGTCACTAGTCACTAGCTACTAGTCATCCGACATGACATCCATGATCCTCCACGCAAAAATCCCGCTATCTCTAAAAATAGCGGGATTTTTATGAAGCCGTGAACTCTCAATTCGTCGGCTTATCCGTTCCCTCCTGCGGCTTCGCCGGTGTTTTGCCGGTGATGCGGTCAAGGAGCTTGCTGCCGGCGGATTTCTTTTCCTTATCCTTCTTCTCTTTTTCTGCCTTGGCTTTGTCTTCGGCTTCCTTCTTCGCCTGTGCCTCACGGGCTTTTGCCATTTCAGCGCGTACAGAATCCGGAATATCGAAAGACTTCGACTTGTACTGACCGAGAGCCACGCTCATGAAGTCGCGCCAGATGGCTGCCGGGATCGTACCGCCGGTGTAGCCGGCATTGGTCGAGGTATCATCGCCGATCCAGACAGCGGTGACAAGCTCCGGCGTGTAGCCGACGAACCAGGCATCGTGCTCGTCATCAGTGGTCCCGGTCTTGCCGGCTGCGGAGCGGCCGATGGCCGCATTGCCGCCGGTGCCTCTGGAAACGACCTCTTCCAGGATGCTCGTCAGGCGGTATACCGCACTTTCACTCACGACCTGCTTGCCGGGAGCGGACTGCGAATGGTCCTCGAGCACATTGCCATTGCGATCGACGACCTTCAGGATCGCCGTCGGCTCGACGAGCTTGCCGCCATTCGCAAAGACGCTATACGCCTTCGCCATATCGATCAGGGAGACGCCATTGGTCAGGCCGCCGATGGAAGCCGCGAGGTTGTTATCATTCGCCTTGCCGTCCTTCACGAGGGTGGAAATGCCGCATGCTTCCGCAGTAGCGAGGATCTTCGACATGCCGACCTTGTCTGCGAGGTCAATGGTCGGGATATTCATGGAATGTACGAGCGCTTCTTCGAGCGTCACCTTGCCGCCCGAGGTGCCGCCGTAGTTCTTCGGCGTCCAGCCGCCCGCATAGGTCTTTTTCTCATTGCTGATGGTATCGTAAGGGCTGTACTTGTTTTCAAACGCCGTCAGATACACGAACGGCTTGAAGGCCGAGCCCGGCTGACGGACCATCTGTGTCGCGCGGTTGAACTGGTCTTCGCCGCGTCCGCCGACCATGGCTTTGACATGGCCCGTACCTGTCTCGATGGTGACGAGCGCTCCCTGCGGCTGGGTGAGGCCCTTGCTGTTCTTATTTCCTTTCGGCAGCTCGGCGGCGAGTGCCTTCTCCGCTTCCTTCTGCATGTCGAGATTCAGCGTGGTGTAGACCTGCAGTCCTTCTTTGTAGATCGCATCCGAGTCATACTTATCGCTGATGGACTGGATGACATAGTTGATGAAATACTGCGCAGTCCCCGCGCCGGATTTCCCTTTGTCCTGCTTGGCCAGATGCACATCGGCCGCTTTCGCCGCCTGTGCGTCCGCTGCGGAAATGTAGCCGTACTTCGCCATCTGATCGAGTACGATGCCCTGACGGTACTTCGCCGCCTCGAGGCTGCGGAAAGGCGAGTAATAGTTCGGACTGTTCGGAAGGCCTGCCAGCATCGCACACTGCGAGAGCGAGAGATCCTTCACATCCTTTCCGAAATACACATGCGCCGCGGTCTGGATGCCATAGCAGCCCTGACCGAAATAGATCTGGTTCATGTACATTTCCAGGATCTGCTTCTTGGTGTACTTGCTTTCGATCTCAAAAGCCAGCACCACTTCGAGCAGCTTTCTTTTCAGCGTCTGCTCCTGCGTGAGGAAGGCATTGCGCGCGAGCTGCTGGGTGATGGTTGAACCGCCCTGCCCTGTCGCATTGCCGCTCGTCAGATTCGCAAAGACCGCACGCAGGATGCCGCGCGGATCGACGCCATGATGCTCATAGAAACGCACATCCTCGGCCGCGACGAATGCATTCTGCAGATTCTGCGGCACCTGAGAGATCGGCACCGGGATGCGGTTCTCTTCCGCATGGACGGTCGTGATGAGCCGTCCCTTGTCATCATAGATGCGCGAGGACGCATTTGGCGTGATGTTTCCTGCCACGTCCGGCAGATGGCTCGAGACAGACACAAAAAATCCGGCCGCCGCGCCCGCGACTGCGATGAAGCAGATCACGAAGAGAAAGACCAGCACTTTCTTGAAAGTGGATCGCTTCTTCGGCTGCTCCCTGCGAATATCTGAATTTTTCATAGATCGCTCCTGTGATCGAAAATGTAAATTGCGTTCTTCCCGTTGCATCAAAACGCAATGGGCATACAAGTATCTATATTATAACACAGGTTGGAAATGAGAAACAGAAACAGGGTTTAATGGTTCAAGGTTCAAGGTTCAAGGTTCAAGGTTCAAGGTTCAAGGTTGTGGTGGCGGCTTCGCCGCAAATATTTATGGGGCGATGCCCGAAGGTCTTATGAGATGACGCGATTCCCGTATCGTCAGCCTTCCCCTCGAGGGGAAGGTGCCCCGCAGGGGCGGATAGGGCACTGGCGGTATGAAAGAGCGCGGGAACAAGTCACAAGTCCCTATTTCACACATCCTTCGTTGATCGGTCTGCAAGGAAGATTTCTCGCTTCGCTCGAAATGACGATACGAGAGAGTCTAATGCCTCCTAGTCTCCTAGCCACTAGTCACTAGTCACCAGTCACTTGAGATTTCTAATCCCTAATCCCTAGTCACTAGTCACCAATCCCCAGCACAAAAATCCGCCCCTTCCGGAGCGGATCTTCTCATTCCAGTATGAAATTATGCTTCTCATCCAGATGCCCCGTGAGGCGAAAAAGCGCCGGCGCATCACTCGCATCGATATAGATGTATTTCCCTCTCTTGAGGCCAAGTGCCTTTCCGAAGGTGGTGGTGAAGCGCTTCCAGTTCGGCGACCACTCCGTGCGGATGCCGGCGGCCTTCGCGATGGCCATCACGGGAAGATACACGTGTCCGTCCTTGCCATAGGCGTGGACATCGAGCAGCTCTCCTTTGAGATACAGGTCATAGACCTTTGCCACATAGCGAGGCTGTCCGTCCGAACTGTCGATCGCCTGCTGGATGCTCGCATCATCGGCAAGACCGCCCGCCCCCAGCTCCGCCAGCTTCTTTCTGACATCAGAGATCTCGAGCGGCTCTCGCCCATAGCCGTCAGGGTATACGTAGTAAACGACGGTTTTGTCCGGATCCATCTCTGCCACAACACGTTCATACTTGATGTCGACAGGGATCCCCTTCACGATGTGATCGAAGAGGTCTTCGACGTCCTTCTCGTACATGCGAACACAGCCGTGGGATGCGTAGCCGCCGATGGAGGACGGCACATTCGTCCCATGGATCCCATAATTACCGCCGATCCCGATCCAACGGTAGCCGAGCGGACAGTCCGGCCCCGACGGCACCTCGGTCTTCGGATCATCCGGATCGACCCAGGTCGGATTGATCTCCATATCGACCACCTTGCGCCGCCCGATCGGTGTCGGAGAATCCGGCTTGCCCGGTGCGACAGGATACATGCGGATGCCGACGTCCCCCTGATACAGGGTGAGAAGGCGGCTCGCCAGATTGATCTCGATCCGCTTGTCCTCGAAAGCCGGTCTCTTCAGCGTGTCTTCCGCTTTTCCCTGCGTCGCTTCCGCCTGAGCAGGGAGCTGGGCGCCCGCATTGTCCTTCGCATCGGAAACCAAAGGCATGGCACTGGCGGCGCAGAGCGCCATGGTCATGAGTATTTTTTTCAACAAAGAAATCCCACCTTTGCATTGATTTCTCTTTATTATAACATGTTTAGCAGAGGGTTCAAGATTTGCCCGCAGGCCATGAGAAAGCGGTGTCCTCGTATCGTTACCTCGCGAGGGGATGAAAGAGGAATGGGGATACTCTTTCATGCGTCCCCCCTTGGAGAAGGGGGCGGCCAAAGGCCGGGATGGACTGCCCCGAAGGGGCAGAATTCCGCAGAACGATCAGCGGATATAGGGGATAGCAAGTAAAACGTCTGACACAGAGGAAGGGATGCGGCTATGATGAATGGCCTCTGCGAGGCACTCTATCCTCCGCCTTCGACGCGCCCCTTCTTCAAGGGGCTGCTCAGCTGGGAGGAGTTCTTTGAAACCCAATCCCCAGTCACTAGCTACTAGTCACTAGTCCCCAACTATCAGTCACCGATCCACCAGCGTCTCGGCTCGGTAGGTCTCTCCGCTTTCATGCGTGACTTCGCAGGAGAGGCGGATGACGGCGGCTCCCTCTGCCACAGTCTCTTCCTGATGGAGATCTACGCGGTACGTTCTCCCATTCCTTACCATGTCTCCTGCCGAGATGGAAAGCGGCGCGTGGAAGCGCACCGCCGCTTTCCCCTGCTCCAGCGCTTCCTGTACAATGAGCGCTTCATCGGTCGCGATCTCCATCCTGACCTCCCGGCGCATCGCCTGCGAAAGCGTCAGCGCGACGCTGCCGGCAAGGATCAGAATGACCGTGATCCCTGCGAGTGCCCAGACCATGAGGAAGCCGCGATGTGTTTTCATTTTGCCTCCTTAGGGAAAGTAGCTAGGGATTAGGGATTGGGGATTAGGAGTGACTGGTGACTAAATACAACCTTCGGACACCATCATGATTTATACTCCGCGGCGCATTTCGTCATCCTGAGCGGAGTGAAATGTCGGATGTTCGATCATGTAAAGGCGGAACAGTGAGAACTGAGTCGAAGGATCTGGCACCGCACCACCATTTCGCATTTCTCATTTCTCATTTCTAATTCAAACGAGGCTTTCAAACGTAATCAAAGGGCGGCACGCCCCACTGGCTAACCCTGACCCTGATCACCTTCCTACATCATATCCGGCGGCGGTTCCTGATTGGTGAGTTCATAGAAGAGCGTGAACTGGCCGGCGAAGAGGAGCTTCACCGTATCGACGGGGCCGTTACGGTTCTTGGCGAGGATGATCTCCGTCTCATTCTTCTGCGGATTGTCATCCTCCATGTCGCGGTCGTAGTACGCGGGACGAAAGAGGAAGGACACCATATCCGCATCCTGCTCCAGAGAGCCGGATTCACGCAGGTCAGAAAGGAGTGGGCGGTGGTCCTGACGGGCCTCGACGCTTCGGGACAGCTGCGAAAGAGCGATGACCGGGACATTCAGCTCACGTGCCAGACTCTTCAGCGATCGGGAGATCTCGGAGATCTCCTGCTGGCGGTTATCTCCGTTTCGGAGCGTATTCTTCGCCTGCATGAGCTGAAGATAGTCGATCATGATGATGTCGAGCCCCTGCTCCGCCTTGAGGCGGCGGCACTTGGAGCGGATCTCCGAGACGGAGACGCCCGGCGTATCATCGATGAAGAGCGGCGCATCCATGAGGACGCTGGCCGCAGAGGCGAGCTGGTCCCACTCCTTCTGCGTGGAGATCCGCCCAGTGCGGAGCTTCGCGCTGTCGACGAGCGCGGTCGAGCAGAGCAGTCTTTGCACGAGCTGCTCGCGTGACATTTCCAGCGAGAAGAAGGCGACGTGCTTGTGCGCCGAGGAAATACTCATGTTCTTCGCGATATTCAGCACAAAAGCCGTCTTGCCCATGGATGGACGCGCCGCCACGATGATGAAGTCGCCCTTCTGGAAGCCGCTCGTCAGCGCATCAAGGGAAGGGAATCCGCTCGGAAGCCCTGTGATGGACTCCTTGTTCTTGAATTTCCGCGTGATCTCCTGCAGCTCATTCTGCACCGCCTCGCCGATCGAGGTAAAATCCGAGCGGCGATCATCCCGCGTCACGGCAAGGATCGTTTTCTCCGCATTGTCCGTGATATCCTCGACATCATCACGCTCCGAGTACGCCTCATCCGTGATGACGCCGGCTGCATCGATCAGCCGCCGGAGCTTCGCCTTGTTTGCGACGATGTCAGCGTGGCGGTCCACCATCTTCGTGGTAGCCACATTCGCCGGCAGATCATTGACATAGAGGACGCCCCCCACATCATCCAGACGCCCCATGCGCTTCAGCTCTTCCGTCACCGTCAGGATATCCGCCGGCTCGCCCTTGTGCGCCAGATTCAGGATCGCCTGAAATACGATCGCATTCGCTTCGCGGTAGAAATCCGCGGCGGTCAGCTTGTCCTCGGCCGTCATGATCGCGTCCTTGTCGAGCAGCATCGCCCCCAGAACGGACTTTTCCGCGTCTATATTCTGCGGCGGAATGCGCGTCACGATCATCGTATCCGTGTCCGGCTTCTTTCCCCAGCCCTCTTTCTTCCAATTTCCCTTCGGCTTGCTCTCGTTTTCTGCCACAACGCTTCCTCCTTTATATGAAATCATGGTTTCATTATACGGGTTCAAGGAAGTAGGTTCAAGAGAACAGGTGTGGTGGACAGGAGAGGGGGCAGGTTCAGGTTGATGGGTTCAGGGTTGTGGTGCGGCGCATCAAATTTATAAAGCGCCGCAAGTTTTAAACCAAGCGGTACTCCCGTATCGTCATTCCGAGCGAAGTCGAGGAATCTTTTTTATTTGCGGACAATCGAATGGTATGATGAACCTTCTAAACGGGAAACCTGCCACCCCCGATACGCAAAAGAGCCCCTTCCTTAGGAAGGGGCCGGCGAGCGAAGCGATGCTGGGGGATAGGGCGTCATTCTACGTTTGTTCGGACAGCGATTTAATCAGTGTTTCCCTAAAAATTGCGGCGAAGCCGCCACCTTCATTCCTCATTTGATCCTCGTCACCCTGACGCGCCCCGTGTACATAGCGACTGTGATCTTCTTCTCATGCTTCCCATCCTTCGTCCGGAGCCGCATGGTATACTTCCCATTTCCTTCCGAGCCCGCGAAGCCATCCTTGCGGAAAACGACATAGAGCCTTCCCCCTGCGCGGATATTGGCAGACAGCGTCCCCCGCGGCTGGATGAATTTCACCCCGCGCTTGGTGAGGTACGACACACGCCCCGCCTCCTCGTCGCAGTAGAAGGTGACCGACATCGCCGCCATGGTTATATCCTCATGACCGCTTTTCACCAGCATCTGTGCCTCACGGATCGCCGAAGCCACCTCCTCCGATGCCAGATCGAGCTCCCTCTCCTCCTGCCAGTCCCAGAGCATCGGCACCGCTGCCGCAGAGGCGAGCGCAAAGAGGAAAAGGACGAGCAGCAGCTCAAAGAGAAGAAAGCCCGAGCGATGCGAGAAGGAAAGCCATTCCCACCGTTTCCTGCACCCCATACGCCAACGCACCTCCGATCGCCAGGAAGGGCACGAAGCGGATCTCCGTCCTTCGCCCCAGCCGTCCCCGCAGAAGCAAAAACGCGCACCATAAAAGGGCCGCCAGCGATGTCAGCCATAGAGAAAGAAGGCCATACATCGGCAGCAGCCAAAGCGAAGAGGCCGCGGCCAGAAACACATCCGCAAGCCCCAGAGATCGCTTAGAAATCAGATACAGCAGTCCATAGAGCGCCCCCATTCCTACGCCCGTCAAAAGACAGAGGAGAAACGCCCCCCGGGAGAGCATCAGTAAAGCGCCGCACACCGAAAGAACGAGCGGCCAGCCATCCGACACATACCCCGTCCGCGCATCCTCCAGTGCCGGAAAGAGCAGGAAAAGCAGATAGACCCATCTCGCCCACGAGCCTCCCAGCGCAAGTATCACGCCAAAGCCGAGTCCCAGTGCCGCCACGACGCCCCATCCCCGCCGCCCCGCAAAGATCACGCCGCTCGTCAGAAGGTCGAACATTCGCATAGGGAGCTCCTTTCGATGTTTAGTGACTTGTGACTAGTAGCTAGGGATTAGGAGACTAGAAGACCAAGAGACTAGGCGACATCGGACTCTCTCGTGTCGTCATTTCGAGCGCAAGCGAGAAATCTTTGTCATTCGCGGCCCAGCGGTCGATGTTTGGAAAGCTCGAAACGGGAAACCTGCTCTCAGCATACCTTCGGGCATCGCCCCGTTTCGTCATCCTGAGCGGCGAGAAGCGTCGTATGTGAGATAACGAATGCCAGAACAGCTGCGTCCTGGGCCATCGATCGCGGCGAAGCCGCACCACCATTTCGCATTTCTCATTTCTAATTTCTCATCCAAGCGAAACTTTCAAATGGAATCAAAGGACGAGCCGCTCCACGGGATAACCCTGAGCCCTCATTTCACTCATACCCTCTCTTCTTCCTGTAATTCAGCGCCATATCTGCCACGCCAAGATACACCGTGAAGAGCTGCAGGAGAGGGATCCAGATCGAAATGATGACAATGAGCAGACGCAGCCGCTTCACCACCGGATAGATATGCGGCAGCCACCAGAGCGTCGCGATCCCCTGGATCCACAGCACGAAGTAGCACACCGCGCCCACATTATACGCAAGATCCTTCACCTGCTCGGTGAGCGGCATGTACTGCGTACCTACAGACAGAAGAAGGAGCAGCAGTACCCAGCGCGGGAAATGCCAGCGCTCCAGCGGAGGAAACTGCGGAAAATCCGTCAGCCCCAAACGGCGGAAAACCACCTTCTCGATCTGCATCACCGCCCAGGCGAGCACCATCGGTGCCATCACCATCGCCGCCGGGATCATCTTTCGGATCGTTTTGATCATTTCCTCCGTCTGCTGATTCACCTGATCCAGCTGATCCCCAGACGCCATGAGACCTGACATTTCCTTCGCCATCCCCTGCATCTGATCCAGCGTACTTCCATACACCTGATCCCAGGGCATCCCCATCATGACCACCGTACCCAGAAGATTCAAAAGCATCGCGAAAAACATCACGACCACGATCGTCCCAAAGGTGCGGAGCGCCGATGCGCGCTTCTGATAGCAGTACGCCATCGCGATCCCTGCGAAGCCGAACATCACCACCAGAAAGAACGCCGTCGTGATCCCGAAGAACGCCGAGTCCAGGATCATGATCCCCGACGTCGCGATCACCGCCCACTTCACACCCTCGCGGATCCCCATGTACGCGATCGGCAGAGGCAGTGAAAGCAGCGCCAGAAGAGAGATCCCCGGCACATAGAAGCCCACCATAGAAAGCACCACAGCGAGTGCCGTACACATCCCTGCCAGGACGACCGCATTCGTGTCGCCCGCTTTGAACTGATTCATAACTACTCCTTCCAGAAATATAAATGTATATCGCCTTTTTATACCCATATTCTATCATACTTGAAGAAAGAATAGGAAAAGGCTTCCTCCTCGCCAAGCGCATCGCCGCTTTTTATCGCGCAAAGCCCCAAGCCCGCCGATCATGCTTCTCTCCACCTTACTATTTTCTCCATTCGCATCCCCTATTTCCTTCCCCCATGTGATATAATAGGAAAAGCGACTATGAACGGCTTTTATTTTTGACATACAATGCAAAAATATTTTTTTAAGAGCCGGCGCCTGCCGGCTCCGACAACTGAATAGGAGGTTCTATCCATTTTGGCAAAAGCAAGATTACAGATCATTCCATTAGGAGGTCTTGGAGAAATCGGGAAGAACATGACTGTATTCCGTTACGGCGACGAAATTATCGTAATCGATGCAGGCATGGCATTCCCAGAAGAAGACATGCTCGGGATCGACATCGTCATCCCGGACTTTTCCTACCTCATCGAACACAAAGACGAGATCAAAGCCATCCTCATCACCCACGGACACGAAGATCACATCGGGTCCCTTTCCTACCTGCTTCGCGAAGTGAACGCCCCGGTCTACGCCACACGCCTCACCTGCGGCCTCATCGAAGGCAAACTCAAAGAAGCGCACATCACAAACTACGACCTGCACACCGTCAAACCCGGTGACGAATTCAAAACAGGTCTTTTCAAATTTGGCTTCTTCCACGTCTGCCACTCCATACCGGACTCCTGCGGCATCTACCTGCGCACCCCGGTCGGCACCATCGTCCATACCGGCGACTTCAAATTCGACCACTCTCCGGTCGACGGCGAACTCACCGACATGTACAAGCTCGCCGAGCTCGGCCACAGAGGCGTCCTCTGCCTTCTCGCCGACTCCACGAACGCACAGAATCCCGGCTACACCCCTTCCGAAGCCATCGTATCCAAGTCCCTCATGAGCGCTTACGCCGATGCCAAAGGCCGCATCATCCTTGCCACCTTCGCATCGAACGTCTCCCGCATCCAGATGGCCGTCGACGCAGCAGTCGCTAACAAAAGAAAAGTCTGCGTCTTCGGCCGCTCCATGGTGAACGTCGTCGGCATCGCCCAAGAGCTCGGCTACCTCAAAGCCCCGGAAGGCACCTTCATCGAGCCGGAAGAGCTTGGTCACTACAGAGACGACCGCCTCTGCATCCTGACCACCGGCAGCCAAGGCGAACCGATGGCCGGCCTCTCCCGCATGGCCGACGGCTCCCACCGCCAGGTCCAGATCCACGCAGGCGACACCGTCATCATCTCCGCCTCCCCGATCCCGGGCAATGAGACCAGCGTCGGCCGCACCATCGACAGCCTGATGCGCCTCGGCGCCCACGTCGTCACCAGCACCACCACCCGCGTTCACGTATCCGGCCACGGCTCTCAGGAAGACCTGAAGACCATGCTCTCCCTCGTCAAGCCGAAATACTTCATCCCCGTCCACGGCGAACACCGCATGCTCGTCAGTCACGCAGAACTCGCAGAAAGCCTCGGCGTCGAAAAGAAAAACATCCTGATCGGCGAAAACGGCACCCTCTTCGAATTCACCAGCCGCGGCGGCAAGATCAATCCGCAGCGCGTCCAGGCCGGCCCCGTCTTCGTCGACGGCCTCGGCGTAGGCGACGTAGGAAACATCGTCATCCGCGACCGCCAGCAGCTCGCCCAGGACGGCGTCGTCATCGTCGTCATCGCCCTCGAAAAAGGCAGCAACCAAGTCTTAGCCGGCCCCGACATCGTCTCCCGCGGCTTCGTCTACGTGAGAGACAGCGAAGCCCTCCTGACCGAAGCCAGAGAACGCATCGAGTCCGTCCTTGACCGCTGCGAAGCCGGCAACGTCTCCGAATGGAACGCCATCAAGACCCAGGTGAGAGACGCCCTCGGCAAATACTTCTTCGACCGCACCAAGCGCCGCCCGATGATTTTGACCATCATCCAAGAAGTGAAATAACAATAAAAAAGATCCTTCAGCTTTTGATCAGCCCCTGTCAAGGTAAACATGGCAAATATCTAAAAATTTATAGCCGTAAATTCCATGTTGGTGTTTTAGCATCAACATGGGATTTGCGGCATTTTGTTATGCCGCAAATTTCGCTTTGTATTTCTGAAAACGTTTGTTCTTGGCAATAGGGGACTGCTCCGGGTTCTTCGCGTTTAGAGCTGCCGTACGAACTTCCATTGGCGTCCTTACTCCAAGAATGAGGGATACGGTGCTTCATGCAAACGGATCAGCAGAGCTGGTGAGGAAGAGGCTTGCAACAAAGATCCCTCGGCTACGCTCGGGATGACGATACGAGAGGAGGGATAGTCTTACAAAGGCGCAGGATAGAGTACTTCGCAGAGGCGTAACTCTATGTGGTGGTGTGAAAGATGATGAAGGGCGACCTTCTCACGCGTGTCATTTCGAGCGAAAGCGAGAAATCTTTTTCGTTTGCGGTCATGAAAGAAATGGGTAGGCATCGGAAAACGGGAAACACGGTACTCCATACGCTTCGGGATCACGGTGTTTCATTTGGACATTAAAAATCCCCTAAAGCAGTTTGGTTATTTACCTTGTCTGCTTTAGGGGGATCATATCAATTAACGCAGGGATTACTTTTTCACTAACATTCACACAAAAAGCAACGCCTCACCGATCCTGCTGTACCATCCAGCGTGCCACCGTCCGCACCGCCTCGATCTCCTTCTTGAATTCCGCATTCGACAGCGCCTTCTCCTCCCCGATTTCTCCATTTTCGATAAAGAGCCGATGATTGAAAGCCCGCTTCGACTGCATCAAAGGAGGCAGGAGCGACGTATACGTCGTGCCCTGCGGCGCGATGAGTTCTGCCAGCGTCGGTGCGATCTGGAGATGGCTGCCCGCCGCCCCCTGCAAAAGCCCCTTCGGCACACCCTCCCCATAGAAATAGCAAGGCACGCCGCTTTGCGCCCATAGCGACACATCCGCAGCGAAATTGAAACGCTCCGCATGATCCCCCGTCACTACAAAGAGTGTCGACGGGTCATCCTTCTTTGCCTCACGGATGAATTTCCCCATCACCTGATCCGCATACCAGATATGCCCCAGCTGATCGATTGTCGCCTTATCCCTCGGGATAGACGGCGGCAGCTTCTCCGTCACCTCCACCCGCGGGAACCCCTTCGCATCCACATCATACGCAAAAGGCGGATGATTGCTCGTTGTCAGGATGAAATAGAACGTATCCTCCGACTCCTTCTGCATCCGCTCCCGAATCACATCGAAAAGCGCCCCGTCCGGCGCGCCCCACGACGAACTCTCCCCCTGCTCAGGGAGCTCATCCGCACAGTGAAACTCATCGAACCCTTCACGCAGCGTGAAATGCTCTAGATCCTGCCAGCTCCGAAGACCACCATACCAGAAAACCGTCCGGTAGCCCAGCCGCCTCATCGTCTCACCGATTGCAAAAGGCGATGCCTTCCCCTTGAGCCCCATCGTATAATTCACATACAGACCCACATCCGGCAGTCCCGTCAGGAAGCCATTCAGCGACGTCATCGTCCCATTCCCATTAGACAGGAAATGATACGTATACGCCCCCTCCTTCTCCAGCCACTCTCCCATCTGTGCCAGTCCCAACGATCGATACTCCGGCAAAAGCGGCCACAGCGCATAGTTCTCCCCGAGGATCACCACCACATGATGCGGACGCTTCGCCAAAGGCCCCGCCTGACTCTGCCGCGAAAACGCTGCATCCAGCGAATCCGCCTTCGGATCCCCGCCGAGACAAACCACCGCCTGCTTCAGCTCCTCATCAGAAATCGGACGATTCGCCCGGCTCTTCGCCCGCTTATGCGTGATATACGCCCGATACAGCGCCTGTCCATCATCCAGTACCGCCTCATTCAAGACCACATACCGCGTGCGAGCCGCACTCTCCCACGGCACCCCGTCATCCGAGTGAAACGCCCCGCCGAAGCGACAAAAGATTGCAAAAATCGGAAGGCAGACCACCGCTCCGAGAACCCAAAGCCGAACGTGCCTCTTTGGACTCCAAACATTCGTCCTCTGAGCTACGTGCAACCACAGCCACACAAAGACCACCATCAAAACACACGCACCCAAAAGCCGCGGCCACAGCGCATACTGTTGCACTGCCGTATCAAAGATCGCCCACTTGTCATCCTTCATGCCATTGAACAACATGATATTGAACCCCTGATGAAAAATCTCATAATACGGAATGCGCGCCATAAAGAGGAACGTCATCAAAGAAATTTCGACACTCCCCAGCACCTTTCGGATACCTGCCACCGGCCACTTCGAGTAAAACGCATACGGGATCGTAGCGAAAAGAAACGGGAACGCCACCAAGAACGCCGTCGTCTTGAGACTGATCCGCGCCCCCAACCAGAGCGCGGTCAAAATATCCACCACTCCGGCGCTCCCCATCTGCCCCGCGTAAATCACAAGAAATGCAATGCGGAAAAGCATGAGAAGAAGATAGATATAAAGAAACAGCTTCGCGTCCTGTTGAATGGATTTTAAGAAGCCTCACATAGTCTTATTTGATAATATATTTTCCAATGTTTTCAGCAGCTTATGACAATCTAAATGGCTGGTTGCATATGCTCGTCCCGATTCTCCACATATTGCTCTTTGCTTTGGATCTCGTAACAAACGTATAATCTCTTTAGCAAATGTTTGGTAATCAAATTTATCGACCAACACTCCTGATTTACTTGGAGGAACTAAATCTTCATTGCCTCCAATTTTAGAAGCAACGCACGGAAGCCCTGAGGAAATTGCTTCCATCAATGTAGTGGATAAGCCTTCAAATTCAGAAGGGAAAAAATACAAATCCGACATTTTATAATAATCGTCCGTCTTGTCCACTTCTCCAGTAACAATTATACTATTGTCCTCTTGTTTACCTGCTATCTTTATCTCACTTACTAGTTCTTTCAAGCCGCCACCAACGACTAATAATTTAGCTTCAGGGACTTGCTTATGCACGATTTTCCAAGCTTGTAGCATCACCTTAATCCCCTTATTGGGAACAATGCGCGCACAAAATAAAATAATCGGGCAGCCTTCTGGCAATTTATATGTTTCTCTTAGTTTTCTTTTCTTATCAGAATTAACAGGATAAAAACGATTTACCGTATCTACACCTTGCGGCAAGACATGTATTTTTCCTTTTTCTATTCCTACTTTTTCCTGTAGGCCTTGCGCTATTTCCTGACTAATTGCTATGTATTGATCACACTGCCCAAAGATTTTATTTCTCCATCCCTTGGAGCTATCAAAAATTTCGACTTTACTAGTTAATACTAATGTTGTCGGTATATGTTGAATATATTTTGCAATTAAAATTGCCCAAACGGAAAACTTTGGAGTCCCTAAAATGTAAATACAATCCGTATTACTATGCGAAGAAAATAATCTAATAGCACATTCTAACCACCTAAACGGATCATGAAGTCGCACAACATCAATATTATCTATACGCTCACGACCTTTGGTTTCCAATCGATTTTTTTTCGTCATTACATAAACGGAATTCCCATCTTCTATCAATAACTTAGCATGATTTTCAGCATGAAATTCTGCTCCGCTTTTATTCGGTACGCCTGATTTATCAAACCGCGTTCCCACCGCATAGTTTTTTATAAAGATTCCAATTTTCATCTATGTTTTCTCCGCAAATCATACAAAACACATAAAGCTTGCTAGCATACAAACAAGTCAGACGGTATTGAGATCACTTGCTGTTTTCTCGCAAGCAAGCACTCGAATGGCGCATTATCCATACGGTTAACGAAGTTACATTCGAGGCTTTCTCTTGCCAGCCAGTATCTTCTGGCTTAAACTTTCCTGTTCCTTCCATATCCGATTCCTTAATTTTTTCAACCAACCCCGAAGCCACTTCTCCTAATTCTTCAATGGTCAACCATTGCTTAGGTGTTACAAGCCCTTCTGGCTGCCTTTCTGTCAGAGACGGATACAGAGAATAATACTCAAATCCTTTTGGCGCAATCATTTCCAACACGGTTGGCATAATATTCAAATGAGTCCCTATTGTAGTTCCACCAAAGAGTCCTTGTGTAATTTCCCTATGATGCATCATGAGAGGCGTACAATACAGTTCCCGATACATATAGTCTCGTGGAACCAGTGAAGAATTGGCAAAATTCCCATACAAAGCTGAATGATCCCCTGTATAAACAAACAACGCATCCGGATAAACCTCCTGCATATCAGCTATAAACTTTTGCACAGCATGATCTGCATAAGAAGCCGTACTCAACGCTTTCCTTCGTTCCTGATCTTCGCGAATATCCACTTCTGTATCTTTCAACATATCATCCGTATCAACGCCCAATACTTTGTCTGGAATTTTATATGGTCCATGATTAGAAGTTGTATAAACGAAATGAAACGTCGGCTCTTTAATTTTCTTCATCAATTCAGCCGCTTTCTCCAAGAAAACATGATCATATACACCAACCCAAGTTCTTGGCGCATTTTCCCCGCAAAACTCCGTAGCACTACGAACCTCATCGAATCCCTGCGCCTTAGCAAAATGGTTGAAATTTCCATTGGAAGCATTGCCACCATACCAGTAAATCGTCCGATAGCCAAGTTTCTTAATCTGCCCTGCGAATGAAGTTAGCAATTCTCCTTTCCAAAAAGATTCCATTTCATTGAGTTCAAGTTGCGCATCATAGATACCACTCATCAGCGACACAATAGAAGGTCTTGAAATATTCCCTGCTGGCAAAAAATTCTTTAAATAAGCGGTATGTGGATCTTGTATCCATTTCTTTGTCGCATCTAAAACATGGAGCCTACTATACAACGGGTCTAATGCCCACTGTGGCACACTTTCACCAACAATAAAGAAAATTTGAGACGGTTTATTTATCACCGCTCCCTGTGCTACATGTTTAAAATATTTTAATGGATTTTCGTCTACTTTCCAACATGACTCCGCAGGGAGGAGCCGTCTTACTGCCATTTGAAGTTCTTCATCATTTTGCTGCAATTCCTCGGCCAACGGTTTACGCCGCACCCATTTCAGTGCAATCAAATCATCTATACAAGCACGCGCTAAAAAAGCATCCTCTTTTACAATAGAAGGGATAGTATCCCACTCCGGCTTATTACGATGATTCAAGGTTCCACCAAAGCGAGCCCACTGAAACCCTACAATTGAAATAAGAACAATCAGTACGTCAAAGCTATACTGTACTGTAGCGGAAGAAAAAGATGGATAGGAAAATGATGGTAGCTGTTGAAATAGCCATTCCCATCCAATCATAAAAGCCAGATATGGAATGTATCCCAAAAGGATCCATACGCCATGATGCTGGCGAAAGAATACATCAATAAGATTATGTTTCTCTGCATGTTTTCCCATATGGACGAGATAATTAAAAGTATCGTGAAAATGATAGTAAAAAATCATCTTGCCAGCAAAAGCTGCATAAAGAATTGCACTGTAAACACAACCAATAAAAAGCCTCAATTCCAATCCATACTGTCTGAAGAAATCAAAAAACATGGCTGGAATGGATACCAGTACCATTGATGCCAAAAAGACAAATGCATTGAAGTCCATCCCCCACCAGAAACCATATGCGAAGCACTTACGCAAAGCGCTCCCGTGTCCCAAGAGCGAGGGATATGGCTGATATACTTTTATAAAGATCACCCGAAAAATGGCGCAAAGAATCGGAAAAACGAAAAAGAGCTTTATGTCCGACTGTATACCATAGAAAAAATAATCCATCATTGCCTCCCCCCTAAATATATCTTTCGCGAAGTAAATGCAAAACTGATAACTAGCAAAACACCAACAGCATACCGCAAAATACCTGGCATAAAAATTAACATTTCAATGCCATCAACTACTTTAAGGAAACACTGATTAAATCGCAGAGTTCAATTTAATCAGTGTTTCCTTAACTATCCAGCATGGTAGATTTATCATGCAACTGAATCATTATCGCCAAGATAAACCACAATGTGCGAATAACAGATGACAATCGATAGGTTGGTTGAAAAGCGCCAAAAAGGACAATCGTCGCCAGAAAAGCGACGAAAAATATCAAATCACATGGATTATGATTTTTCAGCCATCGCTTAGCTGAAGTGAATAGAAAATATCCGATAAAATATAAGAATGCTCCAAATCCAATTATTCCCGTTTCTCCTAAAAGTTGCATATAATTGCTATGTGCATGTGGCAAATTCTGCTTTTCTTCAGGTAACTGATACTGACTCCGATAATAACGATTCCAATTATTTAACCCCACACCGTTAACCGGGTAATCCAAAAACATATTAACACTGGACTTCCAAGCACGAATACGGTCCACATTTGAAATATTTGTAGTTGTGTTTAGTGTTGTAGATAAACGAGCCGTGTATTTAGGGCTGCAAAGGATTGGCGCAGCTATTAATATAAGAATGGACAGACAGATAACCGCAACCTTTTTACTTCTTTTAATATAAAAGAAAAGGTAGAGTGGAGCTACCATAGCACTGACTAAAAAAGCACCACGACTAAAACAACAAAATAATCCTGCAATGGAAAACGCAATTCCTAACAAGGCGAATCGCTTAATCCATCGCTCAAAGTTACTGTCTAAGACAATAACAGCAGACATAATAAGCACCATGCAAATAATAGCGGCTAAATCTAAATAGTCCCCATGAAATCCTCGGCCACGTTGCCAATGCATCACCAAAAACTGATAGCACGCAGTAAAACAATCTAGGCAATAAACAACAAAAAAAGCAGCCAAGATTTTAAGAAGATACTCTCGTTTTTTTACAAAGGCAACAATAAGTATAAACACCATAAAGCGCCATACCCATGTACCAAAAAAGTTTTGGAGAACATACAGCCTATTATCTACATCAATAATGGATAAAAGTGTTGCAAAGAAAAACAGGTATGAAACTTTTATATACCTCAAAGATATATTACTGAGTTGCAGCCGTCTTCCATTTCTCCACCATAAAAATAGAGCTAAAACCGTAGCCAAAGCCAATAAAATCTGCGAGGCTGCTGTAGCCAATCTGGTTAAACAAACGCCTCCCCCTAAAAGGAGTGCCATTACCATTTCCCATTTTTCGCCGCTTCTATAATATAAGTAATTATCTTCCTTAGTCAATTTGTACCTTTCCTTTTTGCGATTGTTATTACTTCTTATTTTCTTTACAACCAACCAGCAAGCATGAGATTTCTGCCATTTATTTATAATCTGAAATGATTTATTCGCCAATATTTAAAATGTCCGAGGCAATATACGTTTGTGCACCGCATTATTAACATTCAGAACAATTTTGCTCTGGTAGCTTTTATTTCTTACGCATCAACAGTCTAAGCTGCTCGTCTAATTTGCTCGCCAAAACGTCGTAATTGAACATGGTGCGGGCATATTGTTGGCACCCCTCCGTGTGCTGCTAATTTCGAATCCTGCATTTTTTAGCTAATACCTCCGCCAAAGCATTCGCATCCGATGAGACAATCGTCCCGCACTTTTCATAATTGGTGGTATCATCCGCAAAACTGCTGTACCTTGTAATCACCGGATAGGCGCCAAAATACATAGCTTCCAGCCTCGCTATGCCTGCGCCTTCTGTTCTGCCTTCTGTTCTGCTGGTCATGCAAATGATTTTCGCTCTTTGATAATAAGAATAGAGTTGATTCCGATCCATGATGTTACCAGTCAGAATAATCTTATCCGCCAGATACGGTTTTAGTGATTTGACAGATTTCACATACGGGTAAAACTCGTCAGTATAAGGTCCAACGAAATAGAATTTCCATATATCAACAACATCACGAGGTATTTTCTGAATCGCATCCACCAGCAGCTCATTGTTCTTTACATATAATCCAATTCGCCCTGATGTCAGTACCATATTTTCTTTCTTCTGCCTCTCCAGCAAATCTGTATTCACATTCAAGAGTGATACACCATTAGGCAAGTACGTAGGCAAGTACGCAATTCTATTTTTGAAGACAGCGGTCCTGGCAAGTGCTTCAAAGTATTCTTTTGTTTCTACCGTAATTGAAGAGCATCAAGACATCAAGTTCTTTGGCATGTTTTTGTATCCAATTCCTGGCTAATCTTTTCTGATTCTTACCATCAACAGCCTCCCCAATACAGATTGGCTCAACATACTTAGCGAATTCCTCATTCCAATTTTTTGTAAATATGTCGTATTAAAATATAAATACTTTCCCTCCCAATTTATAATTCTTAGCCAATTCATACAAAAACATGCCCACACCTTTGTATATCATCCAAGGGTTATCAGAATCATCAAATTTAATCAATGCAATCTGTTTCATATAAATCTCTCTTTTCAAAGACCTTTTCCGTACTTTTCAAGCAAATTTTCCCAAAGCCCCCAAATTTTCTCAGGTGCGTAAGATTCCATAGACACCCGCGCCTGTTTTCCCATAGCAATTCGCAAATCTTGATTTTTCATCAGTTTGGACAACTTCTCTGCGAAATCTTCTGATCCTTCTTCGCAAAGATACCCATTCTCCCCGTCTTGAATCAGCTCATTCACTGAACTGCAGCTTCTATATCCCACAGCTGGCAAGCCCATGCTCATGGCTTCCCCCAGAGATAGGCTAAACCCCTCATATGCACTGGTGATGGCAAAGATATCCCCATCTTTCAAAACAACCGGTACATTGTCAGTGGTTCCTTTCAAAAAAACCTGATTTCCCAAACTGTGCTTTCGAATCAGCATCTGCAATTCTTTATAATAAGCTTTCCCATCAACGGCGCCCCAGAGTTCCACCGTCCAATTGGGAAAATCTTTTGCCAGGCCGGCAAATGCCTCAATCAACAAATGGGGCCGCTTGTGCCCTTTCGCCAATCTGCCCACAAAGATAATTTTGTGGTGGTCTTTCTTTGCGGTCAGATCCGCTTGTTCTTTGTATTGAGGGATCGCGTTACCAATAACTACCGTTTTTACATTTTTCAAATGCTCTTTCAATGGGCGTTCAAAGGAAGGTAAAAGTACCTGGCAAACGGCGCTCTTCTCCAGAGCAGGCAATTCATCCTTCGGATAAATAGTAAAATAGTCCGATGTCGGTCCATGACTCATACTGACCACAGGAATCTTTGTTTCCAAGTCACACAGAAGCATTTTACTGGCTGCCGGCTGAAAAGAAACGATCACATCCGGCTTGACCGTATCCAGCACATCCTGCAGGTTATCCAGCAAAAAGGCCGCAGCGAAATCATCATTAACGGTTCTTGCCTTCTGTTTATCGAAGGTCCGATAAAATTCTCGTTTGAGTTTTAAGTACCATGGATAAGAGATAGATTGTCCCTTGTAGTGACGAATATCGTAAAGAGGAATTCCGGAATCAATCGGATAATAGAAATCACCCGTCTGTACATCACTATATACCAAGGCGACCTGATGACCCCGTTTTTTCATCTGATTGGCAAAGTTGCATGTCACCTTTGCCATACCACCGCTATCGCCCACCATTTTGGTCAGATTCGCTAATAATATATTCATAGGTTCCTACCTTCCTTGCAGAAGTAATCCTTTTATCTCAAAATGCCCTGAATCAGTTTATCCTGCCCATATACGTTGTTCGCCTCATCCAGCCCCTGCTGATATACCGCTGTATTTTTCACCAGGTCTTCGATAAATTCTTCCAGCTGTCGCGAAAAGGCTTCCATCGAGCTGAGATCGATGGCCTTGCCGACGTTAAAATGCTGCAGCACTTCCGGATTTAATTCCGGAGACTGCAGGACAGGTTTATAGAATCCGATCGCAGTAAACAGCATAGCGCCCCAATGATACCGATAGCGTTCTGCTGCATAGGGCATCATGATTGCATCTACCCCGAGCAGCGCCTTCTGCCATTCGACACCAATCAGGTTTTTGTGCCAGAAGGTGATATTCGCATAGTCTTTGTACTCTCGGGCAAACTGCTCAAAGAGTTCCCCATCCTCTGGCTTTGCCGTCGCTCCCTGTACAATAAGTTCTACTGGTACAGAAAACTTTGCTTTGGTGAAAGCGTCGAGGAAAAAGCCCAGATTCTTTTCTTTGCGGAACTGCCCAAAGAAGCCAATTTTGATTGGCGGTGTAAACAACAACTTTTTATTGACGGGCAACTCCCACGGTTTGAATATCGGCGGTGCAATCAAATCCACATTTTTCAAACCACTGTTTTCGAAATCGTTGCGCAACGTGATGACTTTCAGATGAATCTGCTGGTACCGTTCCACTTTGCGTGCCTGCTTTTCAAACTTTGGCTGTTCTTTCGGATTGATGCCATGGAAAATCATATATACCGGTGCGGGAGAATTTTTAAGCTCACTTCGTAGCATGGTACGAATATATCGCCAAGTACCGGTCGGTATGATGATGGCATCGCAGTGGTGCGCTCTTGCTTTCTGGTATGCTGAGTCGAACCATGCCACGCGGCGGCGCTCTCTTCGGATAGAGAGAAGCAGTTTCTTCAGCTTGCCTGCGCCCGCATAGGTGACAACCTCTCCCCCTTCCAGATACTCCACATCGCAATGATAATCGAGCTTGAAAGGGAAATGCTCTGGAACGAAGAATACCGGCTCGTGCCCCTGCTTCTTCAATTCTTCTACCAGGATACGGTCGAACTCGACCTCATGCCCAGCCGGCATGACGATAGATTCCAGTATAGCTATACGCATAAATCACTCCTATAAACGACCATCTTCATCATGATACAAAAAATACAATTTAATGTACTTATTCATAGTATAAAAATAGTGATTTGTAGAAAGAATCCATCCCATCTTTCCATCTAAAAAGCCACGATTTAGAATATACACTTTAAAGAAAGCCCAAAATGGACGCAGTATAATATCGAGGAAAAAGTTACATTTCTTACCATTTTTCTTATACTTAGCCGCTGCAAGGGTTGTATAATTATTAAGCTTATTTAATTGGTGATTCCAAGAATCATATGTATAGTGATACATCACTCCATGAAGCTTTTCATTTGGATATGGTGCTATGATCTGCGGATGTACATAGCCTTCCACATAGGATCCCTTGGCGGGGAAAAGGCGGTTCACATAATCCGGCCTCAATACGCCATGCGTTGCATGATGATGATAAAAGCGATTTTCCCTTTTTATCCAATAAGCCTTTTGTTCTCCGGTCTCTACTACAGAACGGATTTCTTTCGCCAAAGGATCGGAAATACGCTCATCTGCATCAACAAAAAGCACCCACTCATACTTGGCATTTTGAATAGCAAATGTCTGCTGTGCTCCCCAGTCACCATTCATACTATGCTGTATAACTCGCGCTCCCAATTTCTCTGCAATGGCTTTAGTTTTATCCGTGCTAAAATCATCAATCACTAAAATATCATCCACAAAAGATAACGTCTCAATACACGCCTTAATATTTCGTTCTTCATTTTTTGCCAGAATCAGCGCTGAAATTTTCACCATAATAATCCTCTTATTTCAACCAAAGCATTTATTCCGATAGTCCATGAACGCTTTCTGCTACGGACGCATCTACCTCATCGAGCAAGGCATAACGCTTGCGGTAGTAGTTTCTCTTTCTCGTCGGGATCTCTTCCATGGTCTTTCTGGCTTCTGTCATCGGGAGCTCATAGAAGCGCTTGTCCTCGCAGGGATGACCACCAGACTCTTCCCAGAAATCACTGAAACTGGTCTTCAGCTTCTTCTCCATGCGCATGTGGGTATTTGCATAGTAACCGTAGTTCGTCACAGCATAGATATGCACAAGGCCGAGCGCTTTCGCGACTTCCTGCGTCACGTGAAGGATGAAATTCTTCGTACGATAGGAATGACAACGGCGAGTGACTTTTTTGACCAGATCCTTCGCGTTCTCTACATTCGGCCCCTGCATCGCACCGATCCAGAGCGACATGTCTCCTTTTTTATCTGGCGATATCCAGAACATGATCCGGTAAAGCATGACATCATCCAGATGCAGTACAACGGAAAGAAGTCCTTCTTTCCGTTCCCCTGGATTGAAGGAAAGCTCAAAGCGCAGACTTCCGATTTCATCCTCCCTTTTCCAAAGCGTGTATGGTTTCTCCCCATACAGTCCCAAGAAAACGTCTTTCTTGAAGTATTTCTCCATAAAACCCATATGCTGTTCCAAGATCTTCGCGCGTTCATCAAAGGTTGACTTGTTATAGAAAAAGGCACGCGTCGGCTGTTCGTAGACGAATGGATACTCTTCGGCGACCTTTGCCAGCAGTTCATTCTGGTGGAAAAACTGATGAATTTTCTTCATGCGGCCATTATTCAAAAGGCAGCGCGCGACGAAGACAACGCAGCGCTTCACTTCGCGCGGATTTTCCATATTGTAAATCTTTTTCCCTAATTCGATATAGTCCAACTTGTCATCATCCTTTGGTATTCTTTGCCTGTAGGCAGACTATTGCTATTTTATCTTTCTAAATTTTACTCTATCCTATCTAGAATGGCAAATAAAAAAGCCCCACCTTTTTCGGCGAGGCTTTTATTTCTCTTTTTAGAGTTTTAAGGAAGCTCTGATTAAACCGCAGTGTCTGACTCACTCAGCATGTATTTTCATGCTCGGAAAACGATTGAATCAGTATTTCCTTAAAAGGACAAGCGTTTATTTCTTATACTTGAAATATCCGCCCTGGTCGAGGAAGTCAACGTACTCTTTGACGGCCTGTTCCATATCGGTGAATCCTTCGTCGTAGCCGGCTGCGAGGAGGTTCGTGAGATCGGCTTCGGTGAAATTCTGGTATTTCCCTTTCAGAACTTCCGGGAAGTCAACGTACTCGATCTCGCCTTTGCCCATGGCTTTGATGATGGCATTTGCTACTTCATTGTAGCTCTGCGCATGACCGGGGCCGCAGTTGTAGATGCCGGAGGGGCCTTTGTGTTGCCAAAACCAGAGGTTCACTTTGACGACGTCTTTGACATAGACGAAGTCGCGGCGCTGCTCGCCGTCGCCTACAGGTTTTCCCTGAATGTCGCCCCATCCACGGAAGAGGCGGGCTTTGCCGGTGGCGTTGATCTGGTTGTAGAGCTGGTAGTGAATGGAGGCCATCTTGCCTTTGTGGTGTTCCTGCGGGCCGTAGACGTTGAAGTACTTAAGGCCGACGACCTGGCTCTGGGCTTTCGGCATGACCTGACGGACGTAGCGGTCGAAGGCGAGCTTGGAGAAGGCGTAGGGATTCAGCGCGTCTTCGCATTCATCGCCTTCGCGGAAGCCGTGTTCACCGCCGCCGTAGGTGGAGGCGGAGGAGGCGTACATCATGGGGATGCGGTGACGCAGGCAGAAGTGCAGAAGAGACTTGGAATATTCGTAGTTCGTGCGCATCATGTAGTTCACGTCGTAGACCATGGTGTCGGAGCAGGCGCCTTCATGGAAAACAACGTCGACGTCAGTGCCGTCGAAGCGGTCGCTCTCGATGGCTTCGAGAAAATCGTCCTTGTGCTGGTAGTCGAGGAATTCGAGTCCACGAAGGTTTTTGTAGTTGAGGCCGTCTTTCAGATCGTCGACGATCAGGATGTCGCTGCGTCCCTGACGGTTCAATGTTTTGACAATGTTGCTGCCGATGAATCCGGCACCACCTGTGACAATAATCATATGTGTGTTCCTCCTTGTAAATAGTAGATAGGGATGAGTGCATCAAGGATCAGGAGTGACTGGTAACTGGGCGCGAGCCCGCGAGCAATGGTTAGCAAAGCCAGAGTGGCAAGCATCACCCGCTTTATACTCAGCGCGTGGCACTGCACCGCCATTTCTCATTCGAGCAGAGCTTTCATTCGCAGTCAAAGGGCTAACCCTCTTAAACCGGTTAAAACCTATTTCTCTTTCTTGAGCGCCGCTATGAGTTCTTCCTGACTGACGGCGTAGGTGCCGAGCTTGGCGACTACGACACCGGCGGCGAGGTTCGCGAGGTAGGCACTGTCCCGCGGGGCAAGACCGCCGGCGATGCCCATGGCGAAGACGGCGATGACGGTGTCACCGGCACCGGAGACATCGAAGACTTCCTGAGCTTTGGTGGGGATGTGCTCGATTTCTTCCTCTCTGACAAGGGAGAGACCGGCTTCGGAGCGGGTGACGATGATGCTGCCGAGATGGAATTTCTTCATCACAGCGCGGGCTGCTTGTTCGACGAGCGCGTCTTCATTGCGGATAGGATCGGTGAGAACGGCGTTGATTTCCTTGAGGTTCGGCGTGATATAGTCCGCACTGGCGTACTTCATCCAGTTCGTCCCTTTCGGGTCGACGATGACAGGCACGTGGTGCGCCTTGCAGGCAGCGATGATGGCCTGGCAGTTTTCTTTTGTACAGACGCCTTTGCCGTAGTCGGAAATAATGAAGCAGTCCAGGCCTTCTTGGAGCTTTTGCTGGATGTAATCCAGAAAACGGGCAGCATCGTCTCCGGTGATGGGCGCAGATTCTTCAAAGTCGAGCCGGAGCATCTGCTGATGCCCGCCGATGATGCGGAGTTTCGTCGTGGTCGGACGGTCGGTCTTGACGAGACCTTCGCAGGCGATGCCTCTCTTGTGAAATTTCTCCAGCAGGCTTTTGCAGTGGTAGTCATCGCCCACGAAACCAGCGATGGAAGTCTGGCAGCCGAGGCGCGCCAAGTTGTGCGCCACATTCGCCGCACCGCCGAGTGTCTCCATTTCCGAGCGTACGTGGGCGATCGGCACAGGGGCTTCTGGGGAAATGCGGGTGACTTCGCTGTAGTAGTATTTGTCGAGCATGACGTCACCTGCAACGAGGATGCGGCAGCGCGCGGTATGCTCATTCACAAAGTCGTAAAGTTCTTTCTGTTTCATAATGTCCTCTCACAGCGCGATGATGCGGCACTGGTGGTTTCCGCGCTCTCTGGGCAGTTCGCGCGCGGACTTGCCGCCGTAGCGGGCCAGTAGTTCTTCGCTGTATTTCATCACGACATCGACGGGGATGTGTTTCATGCAGGCCATGTGGTCCTCGCCTTTTTTCGGGCAGTCGTGGATACCGCAGGGGTGGCAGGACTCCGGCGTCTTGATGACAATGTCTTTGCCATCATAGGGGTAGAAGGTCGGCACCGGGCTCGCGCCAAACATGGTGACGATCGGTACATTCATCGCGACGCCGACGTGCATCGGGCCGGAGTCGGTCGTCAGAAAGAGGCAGCAGCGGCGAAGCAGCCCCGCCAGCACGGTAAGGCTGACTTTTCCGGTGAAGACATGTACCTTCGGACTGTCTTTTTCTTTCATTTTCTCTATGCATGCCTTGACGATCGCCACATCTGTCGGACCACCCAGAAAGGCGATGTGATAGCCCTCTTCAATGAAGCGGTCAGCACACTCGGCAAAGTAGGCATCGATCCAGCGCTTCGTCATCCAGCTCGCACCGATATTGAAGGCGATGACGCGATCGTCCTCAGCAAATTCTTTCTGCCAGAGGTCGGAGGCTTTCTTTTCCTCTTCGGGCGGCAGCCACATCTCGAGGCCTCTGTCATCGAGCTTCGTGCATCCAGCCGCTTCCTGCAAGACCTTCAAATGGCAGAGCGTCTGGTGCATGACCTTGTCCTTCGGCGTGTCCGCCATCGCCAAGTTTGGCATCCAGTGGTCAAAGAAACGATGGAAGAAGGGCTGCGCGTAACCGACGATTTTCTTCCCGCCGGAAAAAGACGCGATCGCCGAGGCTCTCTCATTGCGATGGTAATTGATCACGAGGTCAAAGTGACGTTTCCGTATCTGCCGGATGAAGCGGATGAGCGCCAGGATCCCCTTGTCTCGCCCGTGCTTGTCGATCAGGATGCATTCGTCAATGTTTTCATTGCAGCGCACGAGGTCGGCCAGCGGTTTGTCTGTCAGAAGCGCGATGTGGGCTTTCGGATAGTTTGCCCGCAGCGTCCGAAGCGCTGGCGTCACCAGCATGAGGTCACCGATGTGCATCGTATTGATGACGAGAATATTTTTGTAATCAGGAATCATAAATAAATCCTTTGAAATTTAACACTTATTTTCCAAGATCTCGAGTGCCAGCTGATACACCCGATCCACCGGAATGCTGCTCATCCTGCACTCCTTCGTCAGTGGATGATCTGCAATCAAAAAATGGCAGTTCGAATTGCCGTACGGGCCATTCCGCTTATGCGGCGTCGGGCCGAAAAGAGCGATGATTGGTACATGGACGGCGTTCGCGATGTGGAGTGGACCGGTGTCGCTGGAAATGTGAAGTGCCGCCATTTTTTCAAGAGCGGCGAGTTCTAAGAGATTCGTCTGTCCCATAAGGTTCACGGTATACGGGGAAGGAGAGATTTTCCGGATGGCTTCGCCCATGGGCATCTCACCTTTTGAGCCTGCGATGACGGTGGTGATCTTGTCCTCGGCGAGTTTCCTTGCAAGCTCGCCCCAGTACTCGATGGGCCATTTCTTATAGTCACCTCGGGTGCCTGGGACGAGAAGGACGTAACGGTCTTTGACGCCGTTTGTCCGAAGAAGCGTAGTGACGGTTTCCATTTCTTTTGTCAGATCAGGAAGGGGAAATTCGATCTTGTCTGCGGGGCAGCCCAGATAGCGCATGACGTCTAAGAGCTGCTCGATGATGTGTCCGTGCTTGTGGGGCCCGGAAATGGGTTTGCTGAAGAGGAAACTGCCTTCTCTGCCATCGTGGTAGCCGATCTTTTTCTTGGCGCCGGAGAGGAAGGAGATGAGCCCGCTCTTGGCGATCATCTGCAGGTCGATGACGAGGTCGAAGTGATGCGCATGCAGGTCTTTGCGGATTTCTTTCCAATAGGAGAGCTGCTTGATGCGCTTCCGGTCGACGAGGTAGACTTCATCGATCCACGGTTTGCCGGGCAGAATGCCTGCGAAAGCGGGGTGCACGGCCCATGTGATCCTCGCTTCGGGATAGGCTTTGCGCAGGGCGTAAAGAGAGGGGAGCGCGTGGATAATGTCCCCTAAGGAGCTCATTTTTATGATCAGGATGTTTTTGTACTTCTTTGGCATGATGGATGTCCTTGGATCCGGCTCAGCTCGCCGTATCTTTGGCGTTTGGGCGGATCGGAATGATAAAATATATTTCTATTTTATCACATTTCAACAGCTGCTTCGATGAAAATCTACTAAAAAAGGAATGCCCCCTTCTTCGAGCGTCCTGCTTTCAAGAGTTTGCTCAATTCACCATGGATGATATATGACGTCTCCCAGTCTCCTTGTCTATGAGTCTCCCCGTCTCATTCTCCCCAACACACAAAAATCCCCAGGACCACTCCCGGGGATTTTTTCATACAAGATTTATTCCGTGACGACGGAGACGTGGACGGTGCTGGTGACCTGCTGGTGGACCCAGACCTCTACGTCATATTCACCGACGGTCTTGATCGGCGCTTTGAGACGGATATTTTTCTTTTCGAGCTTGAATTTGTACTGCTTCTCGAGAGCTTCGCTGATGTCCTTGCCGGTGACGGAGCCGAAGATGCGGCCGTCTTCCCCGCTCTGGACTTTGATGACGACCTTGACGGCCTTGAGCTGGGAGGCCATGATGACGGCTTCGTCTGCTGCGACCTTGCTCTTGAATTCTTTCGCTTCCTGACGCTGGGAGGCGGTATTGAGGTTTGCCTTGGTGCCTTCTACGCCGAGGCCCTTGCGGATGAGCACGTTGCGGCCATACGCATCAGCGACTTCGATGACGTCGCCCTTTTTTCCCATTTTCTTTACGTCTTGCAGTAATACAACTTTCATTCTTTTTCCTCCTCTACTTGTTTACGGACTTGGTTCAAGATGACCTTTTCCGCTGCTTCTTTATTTCCATCTTTGCCCAGCTGGCAGCCTGCCACGGTGAGATGACCGCCGCCACCCAAGGCTTCCATGACGACCTGTACATTGATCGAGCCGTCAGAGCGGGCAGAGAGACAGAGTCCATTGTCTGTGTGATAGAAAAGGAAACTGGTCCGGATCTCCTTCACGGTCACAAGGTAGTCTGCGATCTGTCCGGCGAGTACCTGGGAGTCTTCTGTCCCCTCCGGGCACTCGGCGATCGCGATATAGTTATCGATGAGCTTCATATGGGCCAGGATCTCTGCCTTGGTCTTGATGAAGTGGATATCCTCCGCAAAGAGCCGGTGGACGAGCTTCGTATCTGCCCCGCAGCGACGCAGGAAGCTCGCCGCATCGAAGGTACGGACGCTGGTCTGGACAGCGAAGTTCTTCGTATCGACAACGATGCCTGCATAGAGGCAGGACGCCTCGATTTCATTCATTTCTTCGTCCCCGCCGTAGTACTGGACGAGCTCGGTCACAAGCTCGGACGCCGATGAAGCGGATGGCTCCATGTATGTCAGAAGCGGCTGTCGGATGATGGAGGCCGCACGGCGGTGATGATCGATGACGACCTTTTTCACGGCTTTTTTGAGGACTTCCGGGGCTGCGACGAGCTCGGGGATGTGCGTGTCGGTGATGATGACGACGGTCTTATCCGTCATGAGTCCCTTTGCCTCGCTCTCATCGATGAGGAGCCCTTCGGCGGCACCGCTCTTCTCGATGGCATCGACCATCTTGCGGCAGGTGTCACGCTCCTTCGAAAGGACGACATGCGCCTCGACATGAGAGGCGCGCGCGAGGTGGGCGACGCCGACCGCCGATCCCAAGGCATCGAAGTCTTCATGATTGTGCCCCATGACGAGCACCATATCTGCGTCTTCGATGATTTCCTTCAGCGCCTGTGCGACGACGCGGACGCGCACACGGGTGGAGGAGACGGACGTCGGCGATTTCCCGCCGAAGGCCTTCACTTCCTTCCCGAGGCGGACGATCGCCTGATCCCCGCCGCGTCCAAGGGCGAGGTCAAGGGAGACCTGCGCCTCTTCGAACTGTTTCATGAAGGAATCGCTGCTCTGGACGATGCCGATAGAGAGCGTGACCGGGATGCGGTTCACCGTATGGATCGCGCGGACTGCATCGAGGATCTCGAAATTGCTCTCCATCATTTCCGCAAGTGCCTTGTGTGAAATGCACGCCACGAAATCATTCGTCGAGTACTGCTTGATGAAGCCCTCTTTCGCATTGAAGGAGGAGAGGACCTTCTCCGTGACATCCGAGAGCAGGGCCGAGCGCTCGACATCGGTGAGGTCTGCGGTGACCTCCGGCACATTGTCGATACGGATGAGGCAGAAGACCGGCCGCGCTTCATCGCACGCCTTCACCGCTTTTTCGACATCCGTGCGGTCCATGAAGTAGAATACCATGAAGTGCGTATCGTTTTTCTCTCCGGTGTCCAGAAATTTGTAGAAAACACGGAAGAAGGACTCGCCCGCATGGCACTCGAACCACCCGGTCTTACCCCAGATCTTGGAGATCTTCTGCCCGGTGATGAGATCCTGAAAACGGACTCCGACCTCAGCTCCCTCGCCGAGCCAGCCGCGGAAGACATTGTTCGCCCAGACCAGCTCTTTCTTCTCATCCATCATCGCGATGCCGACGGGGAGGTTCTTCACCGCATACACCGTACCGGCCGAAACGCCCGAGGACAGATCATCCAGATAGCGCAGGAGCTTCTTCTCCTGCCCGTAGTCGGAGCGTTTCACGTAGACGATGACCCCGGCCACGATGATAAAGAAGAGCAGCCCCAGCGGCCAATTCTGCGTGGCAAGCAGCAGTGCGGCCAGGAGCAGGAGGCCGATCATGAGCTTCGCGGTCCTCGTATATACCCATATATCGCTCAGCATAGTTGTCTCCTTTGTTCGTTACGAAATCGGGAGGCGGCCTGTCTCACGGGCAACACCCGCCGATTTTTTCGACGATTCTTACTCTTTATCGTACTCGAAACAGGAGAAGAATGCAAGAGGGCAGCGGGGAGGCTCCCCCATCGTCCTTTCGGACC
>UMLJ01038692.1_pt1 | contig 31357 bp, 25 predicted proteins | sample 1966521 | NCBI WGS metagenome assembly UMLJ01 (sample SAMEA4836199, study PRJEB28245) | human gut metagenome | biome: gut microbiome; material: fecal sample | place: Denmark | collected 2008
GAGTCCAACAAGCGATTTTTTGAAACAGTTGCGGAATTGAGGAATACTATTTTTCTATTCGTTAACAAAATATAATAATAAAGTCGAATAGAGCTTTCGCTGATTATATTTCGTAAATTTGCAGCTAATTATTGAATTCACAATCTATTAACTATAACCCATGAAGAAAATAGCAATCATCATCAGCTTGTTTTTTACAACAAGTAGTTTTATCCAGGCAGCATCGTACCGTTTCCAAAACACGAAGTTGCCAGACAACAAACGAATCGAACTCCTTCTCCAAGAACTGACACTGGAAGAGAAAATCAATCTGCTCTCCACCAATCTCGGCGTTCCTCGCCTAGGGATTCCCGACTGTGGAAGTATGGAAGGACTGCACGGACTAGCCCTTGGCGGACCGGCATTCAACAATGGAAAGAAAACCGTGGATGGCAAGGAAGTGCCCGACGACCGATTTACCACAATGTTTCCACAAGCCTACGGACTGGGCGAAACCTGGGATAGAGAGTGCATTAGAAAGGTGGGCAATCAGATGGCAGAAGAAGCCAGATACTACTTCAACACCCAAAAGAGCAAACGTCGTGGCTTGGTACTCTATGCGCCAAACGCCGACTTGGCTCGCGATCCTCGTTGGGGAAGGACAGAGGAAAGTTTTGGTGAGGATGCATACCTGACAAGCGAACTGTCTGTCGCCATGACGAAAGGCATACAAGGCGACCATCCGAAATACTGGAAGGCGGCATCGCTGATGAAGCATTTCCTCGCCAACAGCAATGAGGATGGACGTGACTCTTCCTCCAGCAACTTCGACAACCGCTTGTTCCGTGAATACTACTCCTACCCCTTCTACAAAGGTATCGTAGAAGGAGGAAGCCGTGCATTCATGGCATCTTACAACGCTTGGAACGGCACACCAATGTGCATCAATCCGTGTCTTAAGGAGATAGCCAGAAAGCAATGGGGCAACAATGGCATCATCTGCACCGACGGTGGTGGACTGAGTCTCCTCATCTCTGCTCACCACGCTTTTCCAACCCGCAAGGAAGGAGCAGCTGCGGTAGTCAAAGCTTCCGTCGGACAATTTCTAGATAGATACAAGACCGACATCCAAGCTGCATTGGACGAAGGATTGGTATCCGAACAAGACATCAACGAGGCTATCAAGGGAAACCTGCTGGTGGCACTCAAACTAGGTTTGCTGGATGGCAAGGATTCCAAGAACCCATATCTAGCGATAGGACAAGACTCCACGCTCACTGCCCCATTCGACCTACCGGAAGCTAGAGAACTCGCCAAGGAGGTAACCGCCAAGTCCATCGTCTTGCTCAAGAACCAAGGTCTTCTTCCTCTGGATGTCAAGCACATCAAGAAGATAGCCCTTATCGGTCCTTATGCCAATCAAATCATCTACGACTGGTATAGCGGAACAGCTAGCCATGCCGTCACAATCCTGGAAGGTATGAAGGAGGCACTGAAAAACACAGGCATAGAAGTGCTTTACGCTAAAGACAACACCTGTGGAAAGGCTGAGCTATTGACTAAAGAAGCAGATGTCGTGCTGGTTTGTACGGGCAACCATCCCTATGGTACCAAGCCCGACTGGTTTTTCTGTCCCGTACCTAGCGATGGAAGAGAAGCTGTAGATAGGAAGTCGCTGCAACTGCCAGACGAGGACTTGCTACGCCAACTCTATGCCATCAACAAGAACACAGCCCTGGTATTGGTCAGCAGTTTTCCATACACCATCAACTGGAGCCAAGAACACCTACCCGCCATCATCCACCTCACCCATTGCAGCGAGGAGCAAGGCTCAGCCCTTTCCGACGTCATCTTGGGCAAGGTGAATCCAGCAGGAAGGACAACACAAACCTGGGTGAAAGACATCCTCGACTTGCCACACATCATGGATTACGACATTCGCCACGGCAGGACCTACATATACCAGCAGAAGCCAGTGCTCTATCCTTTTGGCTATGGTCTGAGTTACAGTCATTTCAGTTATTCCGACGCCCAAGTGGAAAAGAAAGACAAGAATGGATACCTCGTATCTGTCAAGGTGAAGAATGATGGTGAACGAGATGGCGACGAAGTGGTACAGGTATATGCCAGTTTCCCAGAGGCTCAAGTAGAGATGCCCAAGAAGAAACTCTGTGGATTCGAGCGAATCGCCATTCCTTCCGGTGAGACGAAGGCTATCAAATTGCACATCAACAAGCGCGACCTTTCCTATTGGGACGAGACCCAGCAATGCTTCAATAACCAACTAGGGAAGATAGAATTGCTCTTCGGAGCATCCTCGGAGGACATCAGAGAGAAAGTGACCATCCAGTAAGCCAAGACTCCTAAGTTTTTCCTAGACACATATAAATATTAACATCCCCCGGTACCCAAACGATGTACCGGGGGATTTTCTATATAGCCCAAAACGAGTTCATGGTAATAGAGTATCATTTAGTTTTAATCAACAGTCTTCACTCTACGCAGCAATTTTTCCAACTGCCTTCTAGCCTACGTTACTCTTTGCTATATAACTTTTACTGATGGGATGATTCTTAGCATAGATATAAGAACAAAAAAGTGAATTTCATGTAACAACTCATCTTACAGCACCTGTGTTACGCTTGCACATCAGCTGCTGGACATGTGCACATCAGCCGTGATGCGAGCGCACAACAGCTGATGTGCGATTAACGAAGCTATATATCTCAAAGAGTTATATTAGTCTTTACGAGAACTTATATTAAGGATTTCGGAGACTTACATCGCTTCTTTTACTAAAGTAATATCAGAACGTGATGCTGCACGTTCCCCCCTTACTCTCATTCGACAGGTAGGGCGAGATGAACGTATTCCCAAGGTATCTCTTACGGAAGAAAGGCGATTAAATATCGTTAAAGGAAGCAAGTTTCTCCTGACAATATGCCTTGAAGTCATTCCAATGATAGTATGGAGCGACATCACTCTTGATAGGAAGGGTAGCCTCATCCTCATTCAGCAATACCTTCACCAAGATGTCATCGCTCTTCGCCTTGCGATAGAACACAAACTGGAGATTGGTTGCCATCGGCGTAATCTTGTAGTCGAACCATTGTGTGGCTATCTTTTCAGGGTCCTTGATTTCCGCTCCATACCCATTCAGGTTGAGGAGGCAAGTGAGAGGAGTCACCATCGTATCATGACCATATCGCAAGGTGGCACCGGGATGAGGAAGTGCTATGCAACTGTCTGCCTCCTCAACGATGTCACGCAAGAGATTGCGCTGGGAATAAGGCTGCACATTGCCCGTGTAAGGTGAATTGCCGTACGACATCTGCCACCATGAGTTGCTCACCACCCAGTTGTCATACAGTTCATCTTGAGTGAAAAGGTCGTAAAGGGAAACCTTTCCTCGTAGTTCTGTACCCTGGATAGCACCTGCCATCTCATAGAGTTTGTGGTTGAGGTCACGCTGGTTGATGTTCTGCTTCACCCACGCTGGGTCGTTGAAGAGTTCCTCCATCACACGTTTGTAGTTGTCGTGCTTGCTCGTCAGCTCCTCCTGCACCACCTTTCGCCCAATGCAGTTTTTCAAACTATCCAGGCGCTTGTCTGGTTGGTTCATGTAGTACATATCATGATAGCTGGCATCATGGAAGATATGGAGCTGAGGATTCATGCGAAGCAACTGCTGCAGACCATTCTCCATGGAGAGGATGCAACGGATAACCACTGTACTGCGAGCCTCTATGTTGGTCTTGCCTGCGAAAATCTCAGGAAATCGTTCCATCATTCGCTGGGTGATACCTTGGTGCTGTAAAGCGCCCAGGGGTGTCAGTTCGCCATCCCTTCCCTTGGCATCCTCACGTATCAAGGCTACCTTACGCAAGGTTTCCTCGCCCTTCGCCGTCAACTTGCCTTCTTGTTTCGCCTTCAACAATGAGAAGTATGGTACATCGTATGCCGCCTTGCCTATCATATAGCGAGAACCATGGCGACCATAGTGACTCAGATAGAATGGCTTATAACCCTTAGGAGCAGGAGAGAGTTGCTTCTGAGGTCCACGATAAGCCACATAGTTACTAGCCGAGAGCGTGATGTCTCGTTTGAAATCCTCACGTGGGGTCTGCGCCTGGATAGTGCTTGCCGACATAAGGGCAGATGTCGCCAAAAGGGCGGTGGCAAAAAGCCAAAGGTGCTTCTTGAATAGATTCATATTCTTGCTTGTTTTTTTTAAATGAGACGAATGAAACGTGCCTCCTCATCGGTAAAGACTCGGATGCAGTTGCAAAAATAGCATTTATTCTCCAAACCAACAAATAAAAACGGCCTTTTCTGCACAAAAAGCCGCCACAGGACATCATCTCGATTCCCATGACGGCTAAAAGAAAGTTTTATCTTTTGTCTTACTCTACAGTAATCTGCACTCTGCGACACTCCTCCTTAGGACAGTCGTTGCTGTCGCCAATGGCTTTCTCCAACTTGATGGAGAAGTCCTCTATGCCTCGCTTCTTCAAGTAGTCCACCACATTGTTGAGGCGTTCCTCGCTAAGCTTGTAGTTCTTAGAAGAAGGACCATCAGATGAAGCCTCGCCGATGATAGTCAACTTGTAGTTGCCTTGTTTCTTCAATCGCTGGATGAAGTTTCTCAAGCGAATCTTCTCTTGGGTCGTGATGTTGGACTTGTTCAATGTGAAATAGACATCATAAGAGGTCAATTTCTTGGACTTCTCGCAGTCGTCGAGCATTGCCTTCAACTCAGCATAGTCTTTCTTGCTGGCACTCAATTGACTTGCAAGACTTTCGTTCTCACGCAGTTTGTCTTGCAGCTGTTGCTCGTATGCCGCCTTCATCTCTGCTTGCTCGCTCAAGGCACGATAATAGCGGGCCTTATTGCTTGGCATCACCTTGCTTACGAAGTTGAAGCGAAGAACCACTCCTGCACTGTACATTCCCTTAGGAGTCAAGTCCTTGTTGAGAGGTAGATAGCTGTATCTGCCGAATACGCCTGCTGTCCAGCGAGAGGAAAGGTCGTATTCCAACGACAGGGTTGCCGGGATATACATCGCATCAACATGTTCATTGAAGGCATGGCTCTTCATGTAGTTGTGAGTGTAGACATTGTAGTATCCTTCACCCTTGGCAACAGCCATCTCTCGGTAAGAGAAGGTGGTGGAGTTGCGGCTCCAGCCGCGCAGATAACCTACACCGACTCCTAACCAGAGGTTCAGTTGCTGAGCCTTGCGGTTGTGCCAGAACTCCATGATGTTGAAGTCTACATTCAGGTCGGCCATGGCGTACTGCATGGTATAGCGGTTCTGGAATCTGTCCATCTTGGTCTCCAAAGTCGTAGGATAGGTCTTTCCTGTAGAAGGATCTTTTATCTCATAACCCCTGTTCGTTGTGGTAGAGAGCATGCCCTTGTCTAACGACCTCAGCATGTCATACTCTAAGTTCAAACCCATTCTTACCCAGGGCTTGATATTGTATTTCACTCCGACACCTCCGAAGGGCATGATGTGCTTTCTTTTAGCTATCTCGTCCATACCCCTCATGCCATGATACAGAGTTCCTCCTCCCTGGATGTAAACCGACCAAGTGTGAGTACGCACCGTATCATTGTAGGTTTGTGCTTGGAGTGTGGCAGCCGTCGCTAAGACGGCGACTGCCAAGGTTAAACGTTTTATTCTCATAATTGTAACTGCTTTGAATTTGTAATGCGGTAGCATATCGGCATGAGATGTTCATGCTCTTTCTGCAGATTCTTACTTATTCGGGATACTCGAAAGTTGGAGTTCCTGTTACACCAGCATCATTTTGTAAGTAAACGTTGCACTTCACAACCGACATGATGACGCCATCCTTATAGGTAGTCAAGGTAAGCCATTTGTTGCTGACTCCTGCTGGTTGGGTGTACGACTTTCCGTTGGCATCCAAGAAATAGATGTGCGTGATGCTCTTTGTTGTTGTCGGGTAAACTCTCATAATGTTATATTGCATCTGCTCTGGCACTTTGGCTATTCTGATAACCTTCTTGCCGTTGGCGAGTTCCAGAGGCTGGAGTGTACCTGCCACAACGTTAGTTGTTGAAAGAACTTTCTCGGTTTCTACCGTGACGAAGTCGTTGTTCTGTACCATTCCAGTTGCTGCCAGATAGTAGGCGTTGCACAGGATGGTAGGCTTCTGTACCTCAAGCATGTCAGAGATGATTTTCTTCAGTTCTGGATTTGCATTGACTGCTGCCCACATAGCTGGTTCCATGTATACAGAGGTCTTGTCGGCTGGATCTTGATAGATTCCGTTGTCGGCAGCCATCTTTTCCAACTGCTTGAGCATGGCCTGTGAGTTGGCATCCTGCTTGTCCTTCAGCTCATTAATGGCTGTGGTAAGGGCATTCTTCAGTTTATTGTTAGATTTTACAACTTTTGCCAATTCTTTTTCTATAGCTGTGTTGAGAGCGGCGGTCTGTGCTGTGATGGCATCAACCACTCCTGCGATTTTGAGATTCATGTCGGTAGTCTGCTGGGTGATGGCATTCTTGATGCCGTTCTCCAAACCTGTGATAGAGCCCTTGATCTCTCCACCCTGTGTGGTGATGGCTGTTCCGAGAACTGCGCCCTGAGAGTTGACTGCTGCTACGATGACGTCACCATTTGTGCCGATGGCAGTAACAATCTTGCCGCCTTGCTGCTCAATCATTTGCTTCAGAGCGACGAGCTGATCCTTCATGCCGTTCTCCATGTTGACGATGGCTGTTGTGTTGTCACTCAACTTAACGGTGAGCTGTCCTGTCATGTCGTCGATGCTACCCTTTACTGCTGTGTAGCCTGCGGTGATGTTGGTGTTCACATTGTCGATGGCGGTCTTCAGGTTGCTGAGTTCTGTCTTGATTTCGCCAAGTGAAGTGTTGTTGCTACCAAGTTTGTTCTCCACTGATGTGAGACGGAGGTCGAGCGTGGTGTTGATCTTGTCGTTGACAACCTCAATCTTTGCGAGCCCTGCACCAACGGTGGTGTTGATGGCGTCAATCTTGCTACCCAGAGTAAGAGTCTGGCTCTTCAATTCTGTTGTGAGGTCGAGGATGCTATTCTTGAGCTGTGCTACGATGAGTGAGCCGCTGGTGTCGATGGTGAGGCGGAGCAGTTTGCTCTGTACTTCGAACGTATCACCCAAATTACCAATAGCAGTCACGATCTTTTTGCCATGATTGTCAATCTTGGTATTCAGCTTGGTGAAACCATTAACAAGCGTAGTGTTGATCTGAGCAAGACCTGCCTGGGTGGTCTTCTCAAGAAGCTTAATGGCACCTGTATTCTCGTTAATTTCTACCTTGATGTCAGCCAAACCTGTCTGTACAGCTAAGGTGAGTGCATTGAGACGTTCAGCCAGACTATTTGATTGGTCGTTGATTGCTTGGATGATGGCATCAGCCTTAGCTACGATGGTAGCATTGAGGAGCTTGCCTGTGGTGTCAATCTGCAGGCACAGAACCTCTCCATTCTTGTTCATAGCGGTCACAATCTTATCGCCATTTTCGTTCATTGTGGTCTTGATGGCTGTGAAGCCATTGAAGATTGTCGTGTTGATGGTGTTGAGACCAGCCTTCAGGCTCTCTCCCTGTGCTGTGATGGCACCCGTGTTGTTGTTGATCTCCACCTTGATGTCGGCAAATCCGCCCTTCACGGCAGCTGTCAAGGCTGCTATGCGCTCTGCCATGGTGTTGCCCTGGTTGTTGATAACGTCTACAAGAGCATTGCCAGAAGCCAAGATTTGTGCCGAGATAAGCTTACCTGTGGTGTCTATCTGGAGACGCAAGATTTCGCCATTCTGGTTCATGGCGTATACAATGGCTTCGCCCTGTGCGGTTACCTGACCTGTGAGTGTGGTCAATTGTGCGGTTAAGGCTTCGAAACCATTAAATAAAGATGTGTTGATGTCTTTAAGACCATTCTTTGTATTCTCACTCAATACTGTGATGGCACCCGTGTTGGCATCTACTGCCAACTTAATGTCTGCCATGCCGTCTCTCAACAATGTGTTGAGGGCATCAAATCGCTCTTTCAGCGTCTTGTTTAAGTTGTTGACTGCATCTACCAATGCCGAGTAGTCATTGATAAATGTGTTTCCACCATAATCAATAGTGGGTTCTGTTACGTCCGTACATGCCGACAAGCTCAAGGCTGCAACGAGCAACATAGGATAAAACTTCTTTTTCATAATTAGATAGATTTTAAGCTTCACTTTTACTAATACATTTCAAAATATTTACTCTCATATACATCTTTAATATATAATAAAGAGAAGCAGTTAATAATAATATTTTAACTTATACATCGGCAAATTTAAGCAAAAACATCGAAACGGAAGTGAACGTCAGTTTTTTGTTGTGAACCTCTGTTTTTATATGTGAACGTGCGATGGATTAAGCGTTTTTTAACTAAATCCACCGCACGTTCACTTGTATTTCGCTCGTTTTCCGAGCTTATCTTATATGAAAAAGAGACTTATACACATAGGGAGACTACCATTTTGACTTTTCTATTTGGGGAACGCCTTACGGATTCGTATTCGCATCCCCTATGCTCCTAGGCGCATCACCCTCAAGGATGCACTTCGACTCCCCCTATGCTCCTACATCCATAGCCATAAGGATGCACGCCGATTCATTCGATGCCTAGGCATCAATTCCATCAAATATAATCTTCTATCAAGGAATAGTCGAAATCGCCTAGCCTCTTACGAGCATTGGTCAAAGCCCAACGATTCTTGAAACCACACAGTTCGGCAGCCGCCTCTTGCCCATAGGTCCCAGCCGAAGACTCCATCAACTTCTCGTAGTGTCGAACTCGGAAGGCATTCACCAACTTGTAGAATCCCACCTGGGTGATGAAAGTACCTGCCAAGGTATGGTTCATCATACTGACATCCCGGATGACCTCTACTCTCTTCAAGCTCGGCTCCAAGTAACGACGGCTCACGATGATCAGGACCTCTTTCTTCACAGACTCCCAGTTTTCCTGTTCCATCTGCAATCGCAAGTTCGCTTTCTCCTCCTCAAAAGCATCTTGCATCACATTATCTGCCCCCCCAATTCGACTTTCAACGGGAATTGGCGTCATCTCCTCCAAAGAGGCTGATTCTTGCAAGACGCGCTGAAGGTTCTCTTTCTCCATGATTGCCATACATTCCTTGTCCTCTTCTGTATGAATGATTTTGTTGGGATGCAAAATCTTGCAAAGGAACATCACGTTCCAAACCGTGACCAGCAGGTCGATAACGGCTTTCAGCGTCCGACTATCCGCCAGAAACACCACCCACATCACCAAAAGGAATGTCATCGGCAAGTATATCACCTTACTGGCAAAGACAAAGGGGAAATCCGAATCATTGGAAAAGTTCTGGGTATGATAATCACCCACCATCCTCACTAGCCATCTATTCTCTTGAATCAATCGGAAAGAAAATAGGATGCTCAATCCTCCCATGATACACTCCCAAACCAACTTGTTGGCTACCAAGAAGTCGTTCTTGCAGAATAGCACCAAGAGGGACAATGTGCCCAATAACAAGAAAGGCAAAAAGAAATAAAGTACGGAAGACAAGTTGCGCCTCATCTTTCCCATCTTGAAATAGCGATGAAACGCCATGGCACAACAGACGGGATAATACAAGATGCCGAAAGTTCTCACATAAAACCATGCGTCGGCATCGGAAGGACAAAGCACATAGGGAAACTGCAAAACCAAGGCAGCATAAAAGAAGGTCATCTGGCGGCGAGCCGGATAGAAAAAGTCGCCTCGCTCATCAAAAGGATGACACATGTGACACCATCTGACGACGGCACAAAACACGCCAGACAATATAAAAGTAAAGCAAGCCAAAGAGTAAAAGAACTCCAGGCTTGCAAAATCTGTCGAAATTCTCATCAATATCTCTCTTTCATTCTAAGAATATGATTGTACTTACAATGGCACTCTCAAACATTCAAGTAGCAGAAAGTGCCCCAAAGACGCCTCTTACTCCCATCCCATCAAGTTTCTGAGGAAAGGAAGCAGTTCGTCTGCCATCTTCTGATGCTGTAACTTGCTAGGATGCCAACTAGCCCCGTAGCCCAAGTCGCCAGCCTGGAATGTGAAGTCGAAGCGACAGATATCCTTGTCGCCCTTATTCTTGCCCTTTCTCGCCTTGCGCACCTCTTCTGGGAGCGTGAATCCCTTCTTGTTGGCATCACTACAGATTCTGTCAAGCACCTCACGCTGCTCGCCACTCTCCTTCTCGCCCAGCATCGGCCCCGTAATCAAGACTATCTTGGCATTTGGATACTTGGAACGAACCGTCGTCAAGAACATACGATAGTTTTTTTCATAAAGAGCGATGTCATAATTATTGGTAGAGAGGTCGTTGGTACCCAAGTTGATGCACACCAGTTGAGGTTGATACTTATTGAAGTTCCACTTCTCATCGTGCTTATTAAACAAGGTGTATTCATACTGCCAAGGCATATTCTCATCAGAGCCAGCCTTAGGTCCGTCATAATTACGATACACACCGATACCACTACGAGAAATGGAAGTATGCTGGGCATTGAGACTATCGCTCACGATATTGGCATAAGTAAGCCAATGGTTCTCCGTCTCATCCTCAAAAGGATCGGTCATCTCAATGCTCTCCACCCCATAGCCGCAAGTGATGGAGTTGCCGATGAATTCTATCTTGCGCTCAGGCAAGTCGGGCGATTTCACAAGCGAGCAGCCCTTGTCGAGCACGAAGCCACGGAACTCCGGGGTACGGAACAATCCCTCTATCACATACATCAACTTGACCTGGTGCTCTCCCTTTGGCAAGGCAGCAGCCACTGTGACCACCGAATCACGCTCTGCATTGAAACCTACTTTGAAAGGCTCACACCCATCCACCTGCGCCATAAAATAGCCGGTCATCGGTCGGCAGATCATCTTCAAGGAAGAACCTTGGAATCGAGCAAAGATAGAAGTACCAGGGAAGTTGAAGCTAGCCGTCTCATTTTTGGCGAAGCTCACACGTCCCACATATTGGATTAACGGATTAGTAGCTTTAACGACTTCACCTACAATAGGCAAGGTTGTAGAACTTTTTGCGGCAACAGAGCCGATACCCATAAGTGCCATTATGGCGATTAAAGATATTCTTTTCATAAATGTTATTGTTAGGTTTTCGGTGCAAAATTAGCATTATTTCCCGAAAAAAGCAAACAATATGCACATTTTTTCCTCTTTTCTTCTTTTTATTCAAATAAATATCGTATCTTTGCACTCACAAATGCGCTTGTGGCGAAATTGGTAGACGCGCTAGACTTAGGATCTAGTGGTTTAGGCCGTGTAGGTTCGAGTCCTATCAGGCGCACCGAAGAAAATCCTAACTGCCTGATAATAAGCGGTTAGGATTTTTCTTTTCTATTTTTGGCAACATTTTGGCAACATATTTCAATGCTAGTCTATAGTGACCGCCAAAAGCAAGGTATCATTTCACATACTTTCACACTATTTCTTGCGATTACACACACCACTTTAGTTTATCCCCATACATAGAGTTTTTCACCCAAAACAGAAAAAATCACAAAGAAAATACATTTTCCTCCTGAATATATACTCTATTTCCAAAGAAAAATGCTATCTTTGTAGCTGTTTTAATATAAATGTGTCCTAAGACAATGCCTTACTTTTTAAGTAGGCTCATTTAGGAACAATAAAGAAGGAAACAATGGAAAAATATATAGAGATATTCAACAAGCTTTGGGAACACTCAGAGAATGAGGTTGTCGAGTTTAAGAAAGCAGAGACCAACTTTGATATCGATGAGTTGGGCAAATACTTCTCCGCTCTTAGCAATGAAGCAAACTTACGTGACCATGAGTTTGCTTGGATTGTATTTGGCGTTTGGGACAAAAAACATCAGATTATCGGTACAACATTCAAGGATGGTGAAGTTGCACTCAACCGTTTGAAGCAAGATATGTCTCAACATACGACTGACAACCTCATCTTTAGGGATATTGTACCTTTAGATATCGAAGGCAAACGAGTTTTATTATTCCAGATACCAGCATCACCACGCAATATAGTAATGCACTGGAAAGGTGTGGCTTATGGTCGTGATGGCGAAAGTCTGAAACCACTGAACCAGGCAAAACAAGATACTATCCGCCAACAGCCACCAATACCAGATTGGACTGCTCAGCTCGTACCAAATGCCACGATCAATGACTTGGATGAATTAGCCGTAGCTACAGCTAAAGTCATGTTCAAATCACTTGGACATGGGAAGATGAAGAAGGCATCGTACAAGATTATGAGCATTTTACAATACCTTTCATCTTGACCGTAGATAAGGTGTTGAGCAAAATACGTAACAAGACTATGCGTGAGTTGCCAGGTGGAACCCTGTTCCCAGACACCATGAAACAGTATGATGAATACACCATACGAGAGGCATTACATAACGCCATCGCACATCAGGATTACACCTTACAGCAGCGAATTGTTTTTGTAGAAGGTCCTAGTACCTTATATTATGGCAATGGTGGCAGTTTCATTCCAGGAACAATAGAAAATGCCCTGGAGCATAAAGGACCTCAATTTCATTATCGTAACGATTGTTTATGTCGTGGCATGGTTAACTTTAACATGATTGATACAGTGGGACGTGGTATCAAGAAGATTTATACAGAACAACGTAATCGTTTCTTCCCTATGCCAGATTATGAAATAGACAATGAGCATCGTACTGTTGGGGTAACCATCTATGGCAAAATGATCGATGAGAAATATACCAATCTCTTAAAAGCAAATAGCTCTTTGTCACTGAAAGAGTGCCTTTGGTTAGATGCAGTACAGAAGCATCATCCTATTACCAAGGAAGCTGCTAAACATCTTCATGAAAAGGGTTTGATAGAAGGCCGTGCACCACACTATACTATATCGCTAAAAGTTGCCAAAATGACTAAGCAGATAGGACACTATACAAAAGAAAATGGTCTTGCAGAAAATAGTATCCAAAAGTTATTGTTGCAATTGGCTCATAATGCAGGAAGTATGGGATTCAAACGTCAAGACGTTTATGAGGGACTACAACATGTTTTTCCATCAAGTTTAACTCAGGACGAGAAACTGAGAAAAATAGGAAATCTTCTTCGAAAAATAGCGAAAGAAGGATTTATTACAAAAACTATTAGTGGAAAACAATGGATTATTACAGAAAAAGGTGAACAAGAATTGAATTATTAATTTGTTACATAATTGCGATTGTCAAGTCATAATATGGGCATATTCGGTCGTTTTAAGTCGTTTTAAGTCGTTATTTGGCTATTTGAGGTCGTTCTCGGCTATTTGAGGTCGTCACTTGGGCATAGCTCATGTAACTGGCATGTAACTGAATAAAAAAACTCGTATGGATTATACTAGTATTCATATATTATGGTCATCTTCTCTCTGATGACATCTTACATCATATAGAGCGTGAAAACACGCTCAACGGCAACCGTGACCTTTCGGGCAACCTTTTGCCTTGAAGCAAAGTAAAGACCGTTTTTCCCCAGCATCTGTATTTTTTGTATGAATTAATTTCACCTTTACGATATTTTTTTGTACTTTTGCCCAAAATTTGAATTTGGAAACAGAACAAGAAACAATATGAGTAAGAAAATATTCATCATACTATTGGTTTGCTTTTTTTTCTTCAGGCTTCAAGCCCAAGAAAAAAGAGCACTACTAGTGGGCATATCCAAATATGACACAGCCCTGACAGGTTATCAGTGGAACAATATCAATGGGGCTAATGATGTAAAATTGCTCGCTCCTATTCTGAAAGCTAAAGGATTTAAGGTAACTACTCTCACAGATGAAAAAGCTACCCATAAGAACATCATAGAGGGTATCAATAAACTAATAGCAACATCCAGAAAAGGAGACATCATCTATTTTCATTTCTCCGGTCATGGACAACCTGTTGAGGACATCAGTGGAGACGAAGTTGATGGATGGGACGAAGCTATCATTCCTGTAGATGCTAGAAAGGTGTATAAAAAAGGTGTTTATGAAGGGCACAAACATATTCTGGATGATGACCTTGCCCCGTTGATTACCAAACTCAGAACAAAAATAGGCCCAAAGGGAGTAGTCTATGCAGTTCTCGACGCATGCCATGCCGGTACGGCTTCCAAAGGTCTGGACGACGATGAAGAAGAATGTCCATCCAGAGGAACCATGCAGGGATTCACCTATACTAGAGGCAAATATTTCAAACCCAAAAAACTGGAGACGGCCAACTACTACAAAGTCCAAAAGACAAGACAGATTTCTCATGTCGTTTTCTTTGAAGCATGCCGTCCCTATCAGTTGAATCGAGAAATCAAGGCAAACAATAAGATCTACGGTCCCCTATCCTTCCATATGGCACAAGTGATTAAGAAGTTTGGACTTTCAACCAACGCAAGTACGGTTATCAACCAACTCAACAAGGAAATCACAAAAGAAGGACTATGGCCTATGAATCAGAATTTAGTAATCGAAAAAAGTTTTTAAATATGAACGTACCATCGGACAATACAGAACTTATCAAAATCGCAATCGAGCTAAGACCCAAAGTAATCAAAGCTCTAGCTTCGAAGTTTGAGCATACTCTAACTAAAGAAGACATTGATGATGTCTTCTATGAGTCATGTACAAGAGTGTGGGAAAAACTCATGAACGCAGAAAACAACTATCTGGAAGAGTTGGCCAGCAAAAGTGGAAACTTTGAAAGCTATTTCTTCGGAATCTGCAACAACACTACCATGAACATGATCAGGAAGAGACAGATGACGATTCCAAAATCCAAGCACAAAGATGAAAATGGCAAAATCGTGGTGGATAAGACTGCCAGAGAAGTCTCTATGAGTTCTATGATCCAGGAAAACGAAGATGGTAGCGTAAACATGGACAAGCTGTCCTATCTGATGTCAGCCGCCACCGATGGACACGAAGGTGAAATTGAATTGAGTAAGATGGAAGAAGCCGTGAAAGAGATCATCACCCAACTTCCTGACAACTGCAACAAAATCTTCCATGGCATATACTGGGATAACATGGAGAATCTGACAGCTGTAGCAGAGAAGTATAATTTCAGCAATGCCAATTCTGTAAAGACAACCAAATCGCGCTGCGTCAAGAAGTTCAAGGATAAACTTGAATCCTTATTTCCAGAAGTATTCAAAATTTTAAAGAAGTAGCATCATGGAGCAGGACAATATACAAGAAGCTATCTTGCAAGACGAACTGATAGACAAGTTCATCAGAAACAAGATGACGCTAGAAGAGGAAGAAGCTTTCAAGACAAACCTAGCCAATGACCCAGGTTTGCGAGAAAGAGCTTTCGCAACAGCCATCATGGCTAAATGTATGAGGGAAAAGCGCCAGGAGGAAGAGAAGGCATTCATAGAACAGCTGAACGAATCTGTTGCCATAGATCAGGATGACCGAATCGAACGCTTCATCCGAGACAAGATGTCACCAGAAGAAGAAGCAGAGTTCAAAGATGATCTTAACTATGATTCAAGCTTGAAAGAACGTGCCTTGGCTACCTCACTCATGGCAAAATCGATGAAAGAGAAGCGACAGGAAGAAGAGAAAGCCTTCACAGAACAGCTAAATTCAGCGGTAAAAGCCTCTTCACAGCGTGCAAGAATCATAAGCCTCAAAGAGTTTATGGCAATTGCTGCATCTTTGCTCATCTACATAGGATTCGGAGGCTATCTCCGCTTTACAGAGTATGGCTACCAGCAGCGTAATAGCATTGTAGCTGAAAACATCAGCATGGGAGGTGCTCTAACTGAACGAGGAGAAGGCGATGAAGCCATGCTCAGCAAACTTGATTCCATAGCAACAACGATCAAGAAAGACCGCGACATGACAAAGGTTATCGCTGAACTCCAAGCTTTATACGACAAACGCCTCACAGACGTTGACTGTGCTCAAAATTCAGCAACCATTGGATGGTATCTTGCTCTGGCATATATTAAGGATGACCAGAAAGACAAGGCCAAGGATGTGCTCATCATTCTGAAGAAAGAACAGCCACAGATGGCTACCCGTATCAATAAGCTGTTGAAAAGTATGGAATGATACACCATTAGGTTAAAAGCTTTGCATGAATGGTAAAGCATCACTTAACAATAGTATACGCCCATGAAAATCATCATGGGCGTATACTTCTTTTATAATAACGGAACTAATCTATGATTACGAATGGTGCCCATAAAAGAGGATCTTGATATTTGAGTCTCAATTTCTTTTGAGCTATTCGGAAAGCCTCATGATATTCCAATCCTTCCTTAATCTGACCGTAAAATTCATACATAAATTCTTTTGTTACAAGATCATTAACCTTCCACAACGTCATGACTATGGTATGAGCACCTGCAATTTTAAACGCCCTACTTAAACCATATACTCCATCTATAGATTCACAATCTCCCAAACCTGTGTCACAAGCTGAGAGAACCACAAGTTCCGTATCGGATAAATCCATTTTTTCAACTTCAGCCGCTGTCAATATGCAATCTTCTTCAACATCTTGAGCGTAAATACCATTCCAGGCATTGTTTGCTCCAGAAAACAACAAACCACATTTAGACATTTTATACGTAATTTTAGAACTCAGCGACAAATTCTTGAAAAAAGGAGCTTTCAAGCCTTTTCCTTTTAAATAAAATCCATGCGTTGAAATATGTATCACACTTGGTGAATGTCTTGACAGAAGCTTAAATTGAGACTCTGTAGCTTTTTGCCCCGAATAAACTGTCGTATTCATGACACCGGCAAGCAGATCAGATATATCAGTGACCTCATTAAGAGTTTCTGGTAAATAATCAAAACCGCTTAGGTCCAACTTTGTTTTCGAAGTGTCCTGAACATTCTTTTTATTGACAGAAATAGAAGCATCATAGTCTATACCACCAAAAAGAGCAATACTTTTCTTTGTACTATCCTTAACGCAATCCCTTTGAAATAAACTGTTTAAAGTAAAAATTGAAGCCAATTGATAAACATCACCTAATCTCTTTACTCCACAAGAAATTGCTCCAAAGTTCACTTTATTCAAATTCAAGGTCGGAGATATCAATATCTTCTTTTTCTTTGAGATATACCGTTCTATTTTTTTCCAAATTTCTGAATAGAAAACCAGATTCTTAGCATCATACAGCTTGCTATTGCGTAATATCTCATCTATTTGTTCTACACGACATAACTTCAAGAATTTAGGAACCTGAGACTCTTTTGTTGTAATAGATACCGCATAGAATACATGATATGTGTCGTAAGAGATAAACTCATAATATGGGAAAAAATCTAACATCACCTCATCTTCCCTCAAATTTTGCTTTAAAGAGGCAAAAGTAGGAAAAGAAACTGTACTAAAACCGGAAAGACTATTTGAAACAAGAGATTTCATTTTCTTGTCCAACAACCTTAACTTATTTTTTATACCTCCAACACTATCTTTAGAAAGGTGAGGATCATTCAATTCTTGATACAAACCTGATGCCTGAGAAGATAAAGCAGCTGCTTCTGTATCATTCTTTATCCTCTCTGAGATGGCCAGTTTATTAACAAGTACAAAATTTTTCAGAAACAACAAATAGTTATAAGTATCTATAAGCCTTTTGTTGTCAATAGTTCTTTTGGTTCCTTGAAAAAAAGAATTTACCAATATTCCATTTACCGACAATGAAACAGAAGAAAGTGAAGCCCAATAGTCCTCAAATTCAATATCAGCAAAATGACTTGCCAATGAATAAGATTGCTTCATCATCTTACTATTATAATCCTGTATATATTGAGAAACGTTTCCTTTTTTCAATAAATACGAAAGAGAAGCCTTTAATTCATACAACCAAAGATTATCCCCATATTCAATATCAGATAATAAATCATAGGCCTGTTGATATTTTCCATCTAAAGTGTAAAAATAGGCAAGCTCTATCTTGATTTGCAAAATAGCACTTTGAGGAACATTCGGCGTTAAATTCTGTAATTCACGTTCCAATAGAGATATTGCATTTTTTCTTTTACCAATCTCTTCATACAAATTTGCCAACGTAATACTGTAAGCACCCAAAGATGTTTTTTTTGAAGCTTTTGAAAGAATATCATTTGCTTCATCTATATAGAGTTTGGCCTTAAGTTTCTGACCTAAAGCCAGTTTAACACTAGCCAGTGTAAACAAGATGTTAACATAAACATCATCAAAACGACTTTCGTAGTCAAAATAAGACTTAGACGACATTAGCAATTGATTTGCTCCATTAAAATTATTCATGGAGAGATATAAATTTCCTTTTAAATAATCTAATGAAGCCAAATTTTCGTTTCGTTGCTTTGATGGTTCCCAAGTAATAATCTGATCTGTCAATTTAGAAAGGAAAGTATCAGCTACATCATAATCAGAAAGTGCAACATGGCAATAAGCTTTATAATAAGCAATTCCAAATAAATCTTGACTATCATTTTGCACCATATCTATATTTCCACAGTCTTTCTCTATTTCATCAAGAGCAAGTTGATACCTACCTTGCAACACAAGGGTATTTACCTTGCGTTGCAAATCTTTCAAGTTTTGACTATACGATGAAGTACAAACACTTAACAGTATGAAAAGGAAAACGAAGCGTCTCATTATTTCATGCATTCATTTATATAATTTGTAGTATTATCCATCACTTTACCAAACAGCTCTTTCTGAAACTTTTCAGATATTTTTAATAGTTTAAGAGCATTTTGTTTATCATTAGTCAGCATTACAGCCCTACCCAAATTATGATAATAGAGATAAAGATTCCTTTCCTGTTTGGTAGAATCAGCAATACTTATAGCTTCCTTAAACTCAGCAATTGCTTCATTCAATTTGCCCTCCCAAAGATATGCCAAACCAAGTTCATTGAGAAAATCCAAATAATACGGGTGATTCATACCTAAAGTACTTCTAATAAGAGGCATTTTATTAGTAAAAATATCAACCGCTAAATCATATTGCTGTAATGCTAAATAAGCCAACCCTTTCTGATAAGAACATAAAATATTACATAGAGTATCTTTGGGAGTAAGTATTTTTTCCAAGACCTGTACTATTTCTAATGTACGGGAAGTCTCTTGCATGGCAGTCGTTGCTTGTGCCATACGTATCAAGCATGATTTTTTTATTTCTAGCATATTTTCCTGTTTATCATTTTCTTCCATATATTGATATGCTAAATTATAGAAAGTGTATGCCTGCTGAGGGTTATTTTCTTGTGCAAAAAAAGTTCCCAAATTCATATAAACATGAGGAGCCTGATATTTCAAGTTGTCATCATCACCCTTAAAATAATCAGTAAGTGCTGGCAAAAATCCAATGAGTCCCTGATAATTCTGACTAAAAAGATAATACTGATATAATCCTTCATAAGCAGGTTTCAACTCTGGGATTTGCTGATTAAAATATTTATTTGCCTTATAAAAGGCACAATCAAGTTCATATTTTGCTTCATCAAACACATAAAGATTTGACAGAGCCAAACCTAAAGCACTTAATTTCGCAATGTAATTTACAGAAATCGTATCTTTATCAAATTCAAGTCTTTGAACCTCCTCTAAAATATCATTGTAATCCTCTACATTTTGCTTCATATTTGGATGACCTTCTAAACAAAAAGCAGCCCACCATTTTTGCGTTTCTCTATGCACATCCCTAACTAAATCAATATCTCCTTTTTTTACATAGACATTAATTAGATTTTTATATAATTCATACCTATCAAAAATGCCGATACTGTCACTCAATCCATCAAAATATACGACTCCTTGCCGACAATATTTTTCTGCTAAATCCAATGAGTCTAAACTTAAATAGCATTTACCTAAAGCAGAATAAGCCTCCATTAAATCTACATCTATCTGATGGAGTTTTTGTTTCAAAGGAATATACTCTTTTAAATAAGGAATTGCGTCTTTAAACTTTTCCAAGTTATAAAGAGAAGAACCATATAAACAAAGATAGCTACTCCTCTCTAAATCTTCGGTTGGACGTTTACTGGCATTCTTATTCATATAATTTAATATTGCCTGATAATCCAAATCATGATGAAGAGAAATTTGTTCTAAGCTATCTGCATAATGAACCCAATCTACTTGTGCAAAAGTAGAATTACAAACAAAGATAAACAATATACTTAAAAACAGTTGTTTCATACGATATTCTAACATTTTATAAAATACGAAGTTACTTATTTTATCTTAAAGAATACGTTTTTTTTACAGTATTTAACCATTTCACAAATATAACTCTACATATATCCTTATTAAGGATGTTCTCATCAAAAACCGACCATTGATAAAAAGAGAACATCCTTAATAATAAAATCACAATCAGCAATGAATCCACACTATTCAAAAACAAGTCTAGACTTAGTTACGTACCCTTTTCCTGAACAAGTAGGACATAATTCAGTATTTCCTAGCGATCCCTTACATCGGGTACATTCTGCATATTCTTGCCTACCGGAGCCACCACAATAAATGCACTTTGACCTTACTACACCAGTTCCCCCACACAAAGAACAGCCACCAGCCATACTTGGTCCTCCACAGATACAGCTTCTCTCAGTATATCCCCTTCCAAAACACTGAGGACAATTATGAGGACAGTATGCAGTTCCTGTACCATGACAAACCTTACATGGAATTACTCCCTCGCCCTTGCAGGTAGTACATACTTCCTCACATTCCTCTGTCCTGTATGACGGAGTTGACTTAGCAGGCTCTGAAGAAACAGAAGTGTTGGAAGATTTCTGCTTTGGCGCATCGCTGCTTACAGAAAAATCAGAAGCGGCATTATTTACATTCTGATAAGTAGAAGGAACATCCTGAGGGGTGGAAGTACTTGAAGAACCAGTTGTATCAGAACATGCACGATAACAACCCATGAAAGATGCAAAAAATGCCACAATCAGCACCAATAAGCTAGAGCAAGATGAACGCCCTCCAGAAACTTTACTCCCCTGAGAAGAAGATCTGCTTGACTGGCTGCTTGCAGATGTGGTATGACTTCTCACTGTAGATGGTTTGTGTCCCCTATTCTCCTCTTCAAATTCTCCAGTCCTATCGTTATATTTCATTCCCATTGTCAATTCAGTTCAAAATCAATGTCTGTCAATTCAATCTGTCCTTCCAGTTTTGCCTCAATATCCTCCCCCAGGTCTAAGACGCTCATCGCAGGAGAACATACAGCACAAGAAGGATTCTTATCTATCCTGGCTCCATACCATCGCATAATGGTTGGCATATTACCTGCCCCTGGCAGAGCAGCCCAATTGGCATAGTGACGTTCTCGACGGTTTGCCCACATATAGTAGTCATAAACTAGCTCGTCTTCCAACGAAGAGATACCAGATTCACTACCTCTAGAAAGTTCCACAAGAGCCAACTTGACCATCATATTGCAAATTGGCTGGATATCAGAAGACAAACCCACCTGTACCACAGCATCAGCATCTTCCGATGACATATAGGCCGGAATGGCGCCAGAGCGACGAGCAGATCTCTCATCAGCAATCTCTTCATTATGCGAGTTGAACCAATGGTTGCCAATCAGACAACAATAGCAAGGTCCACCAGGACGATATCTGAATACATCACCTCCCTCTGCCCGGGTAATCGCTCTTCCGAAGATTCCAACCTTCTGATAATCAACGAGCGCTTTCGACAAGATGAAACGACTTGCATTATTATCTGTGGCACAGATAACCAGATCAGCCTTGCCCACTTCCTCTCTCATCAACTCTTCCTGCTGACTGATATCATAAGCGAACTTGTCAACCCAGGCATAAGGATTCTTGGCCAAGATAGCATCCTGAATGGCATTGGTCTTCAAACGACCCAATTCCTGGATACCACAGGTATGACGAGCCAAATTGTGCAACTCCACCCTATCAAAATCCCAAAGAGAATAACTCCCCACTCCAGCCTTGGCCAATTCTATGGCTATCTGAGAGCCAAAACTACCCAAGCCAACAATCATCACCCGCTTCCCCTCCAATACATTCACTTCCAGAATACCTTTGCTTCTAGAGAAGAGTTCATCTTTTGCCGGGATATATTCAAAAGCTCTCGGTATCAGCTCTCCATTCACTTTTTCATATACATGGACATCATCTTCAGCTCTTACGATGATGCAGAACCTTCCCTTGTAACACTCATGCACCACAGCAGTAGAAGTCGCAAAAAGAATGTGGCCGGCATCTCCATAAGCATGCAAGGCTTTCTTCAGGGAAAGATGAACCACCTGCTCACCCTCCCACTCATAAGAATAACCTTCAGCAACCTCGCCACCATCAGAAGCGAATTCAAGCACATCCTGCTTGCTCAGATAAATGACAGGAGAACAGGCAAAGCCGTTCTCCGTCATATCTGTAACAATCTCTCCAGTGAGAGGCTGGGTTCCCCGGGTAATCTGTCGGAACTCTCCTGTTTGTGAATCATAAACCAACTGTGTCATTGAAGCTTCCTGCTTCAATCCCTGTTCACGAACACTGTCTGCCAGTGCGCTCAACTCATTATCATTCATTCTCATATTGCTTATCTTTTTAAATCTGACTAATGTAACAGTAAAACTATGCCTGATGGTTCAAGAAAAAATCTATATTCTTGCCAGTACGAAGATGTGCTTCATACATTTCCAACCAAAGACGGCACTTGATATATATCTTGTATATAGAAACCATTGGCGTCCATGAGTTATACCCATAATGACAAATACGCGTAAAACCATGTTCACTGCCCAATATATGCATAGCAGCACTGGCAGAGTCCATCCGGCTTCCTGTCTTTGTCAATAGCATCTTGGTAACAAAAGCCTTTGGCACCTCATTAGGAAACTGATCCAAGTCTATTCTAATGGTATAGATATTCTTACTGTTGGTGACAGCACCTAACAGAATATAGGGCTTTGATGTATTCATATTCTGGAAAACATAGGCAGAGGCAGGCAACTTGCGAGCCAACACCTCCTTTTCCATTTGAAGTCTCTGATAATCCATCATATCATTCTCAATTTATAAGTTACTAACTATTTCCTGAGACAAACTCATACCATAATAATAGGTGAAAGATCCATAAATATCACCATTATAGTTCCATTGTGCCTTCATCACTCTATCCTGCAGCTTCACCACAGGGGCTTCTTGAGGGAAACCTCCAGGAAAGTAAATTTCCTCAATGCTTCCATCCTGCTTATCCAGAAAAAGATGCACATGCCCTCTCCCATCCAATTTCACATCACATCCCCGGTTGTCGGCATACTGATTAAGGAAATCGATAATCTTCTTCAGTACAAGATTGTTCGGCTTGTCACGGAGCCAGTATTCCTGACTGAAGACAGGTTTTTCCTCACCCAGTACTTTCAAGCCAACCATGTTAGGCTCCTGACAACAAGGATGTAGGAGAATGTCGTGAAGTTCCCGGTCCACAAGCTGACGGTATGGACTATCCATCTCTTTGATGAGCCATGAAGCATGCTGATAGTCTTGATGTCCCTCCAAGAAAGAGAAAGCATTCAGCGTAGAAGCATGCGCATCACAGTTGCCAATGCAAAGAAGGAACCTGCCAAGATGCTTCTGGTCAATTACCATCTGCATATTGGAAGCATCATGACCGCTTGGATGAGCCAGTCCCAACTGATGATGAGAATGCCACTCACCGATATGCTGCAATCCATATCTCTGCAGAAGCATGTTTCCTACCTTTACCAGATAATCAACATCCTGATTAAAGAAGGTACACTGATGATTGGCGTGTGGTCCGGGACCAATGGCATAGAGAACAACTGGAATCCCTGTAGAAGTCCAGAAGCCAAAGAGCTGCCCACCCGTTTCAATCGTCTTTGAATCCAGAATGCATCGTGAGATGTAATCCAATTCACTGCGATATATCATGGCAACAGACGCAGAATCCGCTGATGCCTGACCGATGGTCTCAACAGGAGAAGCCTGACGCCTGCTCTGTTGTTTACTTTTGCAAAGTGAATGGATCATAACAAATCCTCTTCTTTGCATTTTTCTTTTCATCTTATTCATAAATTCGATAACTTGATTCATCATATAATACCTCGAGTTGTGAAAAGGTAAACATTTCTATTTCTTTTTCCCAAAAATCATTCCAATGACAGCAGCACCGATCTTTCTCTCGATACCAGTCTTCGTGGTGGGAATACCCGTAGCCTTTGTGAAGGCACGTTTAGCGGCAGTAATGCCAACAGCTCGTTTAAGGGAGAAGCTGAGTCCCGGAATCTTAGTATTTGTCATAACCATGATATATTTAACTGTTCAACATATTTAATCTTCTTGTGACACCATCAGATGTCTTACACTCCTATATAACATCAACCTGGAAAAGGTAAACACCAAAATGTTTTTTAAGTTTAAAAGTATCTCAAACTTTTCGATGATCGGATTGTTAGCCAATTCTATCTTATCCTTTGCAAGCTGCCTGGCAAAGGGAACAAACAACAATGATGCTAAAAAACAATATAATAAGAATTATAATGGTAACCCTATTTTTTGTGGCAAAGGCATATTTACTGTCTTCTTTAAAGTTTTATCAAGGTGATGTTTACCTTTCCCGAACTGATGGTATATATCAGTGTAAGATTTCAGTATGAATCTTTAAAACAGAGTATAAACAATAAAAATATAGAATTATGAATATCGCGGCAAATTTAACAGCAGTAGTAGAGCGTGCTTTACCTGCTCTTTCTGGAAGCAATGTTACTTATAACAAGCAGCATAATATTTATCTTTCAGATGCTTATACAAGTGCAATGGGCAACACCTACTATCAGGGTATTCGCCTGTCGAACCGAATCATCATCAGCTACAGTATTGGTGAAGGTTACCTCTACACTTTCCTCAATGGCATCAGAATCTACGGCTTCAATGGAACCGACAAGAAACTCATTGCCACAAAAGATCTCAATTGCTGTATTTTCTCAGAAAGCAGCGCAAAAAGCATGTGTATCGGAATGCTGGAGGACTACATTGAAAGCCAGGCAAAACTCATCAATGCCTCCCTTGCAAAAAGTGATATCGAAGTTTTCTCCAACAAACTTGTAGAGGAAGCCATCAAGAATAACCCAACCAGATTGTTGAACTAAAAGAATAGGAGAATATAGTTATGGCAAACATTTCAATCAATACTACATCATTCATTGACGGCATCTTACCGGTTTATGGAAATCCAAGATGCAACATCCCTGTATGGAACGAAGGAGAAAAGATGTTCATCAGTGATGAATACCAGTCTGCAAAAGGAAACTGGTACTACAAGGGACTGCGTTTTTCTGACCGTCTGGCCATAGTAGAAAAGGTGGGACTATTCCATAGTTTTAAATACATTGATGAGATTGAAGTCTATACCTTCAACGAGAAATCAAGAACGCTCATTGGTTCCCACAAATTCGAGAAGACCTTCTATGATAAGGACCTGATTCAAAACAAGGCCAAGGAAATGGTCTCTGATTATATTACCTCTCAGATGAAGTTGCAGAATCTGCCAGTCCGCAGGGATTCAATTGTAAGCGAAGTGGACAAAATTGTAGGAGCTACTTATGTAAGTTTGCTTTCTGATGACTACAACATCAATCTTCAGAACCTCCTACCGGTTTTGCAAACAGAGAACTAACATAATTCATATCATAAACATCAATAAAAATCAAGCATCATGACATACGACGTAAACAACAAGCAGCAGAAAATGGCTTATCAGCTCATCAAAGACACAAACGTAAGTTTTTTCTTGACAGGCAAGGCAGGTACAGGTAAAACCACATTCCTGAAGAAGATTCAAGAGGAAATCAACAAGAACTTCATCGTTCTTGCCCCAACAGGCATCGCAGCCATCAATGCAGGCGGTGATACCATCCACTCTTTCTTTGGGCTTCCATTCAGTGTCATCACCTTCAAAGAGGTAGGCAAGGTAAGAAGTGCTAAAATTGAACTGCTAAGAAACGTTGATACACTTATCATTGACGAGGTATCAATGTGCAGAGCAGACCTCATAGATGCCATTGACCGTACCTTGAAACACATCTGCCACTCCGGCCTTCCTTTTGGTGGCAAGCAGGTAGTTTTCGTGGGTGACATCTATCAGCTTCCTCCAGTGGTTAAGGCAGAAGACCAGGAAATTCTGTACGACATGTATGGTGAAGGTATCCCATTTTTCTTCAAGGCTAAAGCCTTCAGGGGCAAAAACCTGCCGACGATTGAGTTCCAGAAGGTATATCGTCAGGAAGATGCGAAGTTCCTCTCAACCCTCAACCGTATCAGAAATGGCATCTGCCTACAGGAAGATCTTGACCAGCTCAACTCCAGAATGCAAGAATGCAATGACAAATACGTCATTACCCTGAGTTCAGTAAATTCAGAAGCAGATAAACTCAACAAAGAGGAACTTGACAAACTCGATACACCAGCATTTACCTACGAGGCATTGATTGAAAAGGAATTCAACGAGAAAAAATATCCTGTAAAGAAAACTCTGACCTTGAAAGTGGGTGCCCAGGTCATGATGTGCAGAAATGATTCTGCCAAAAGATGGGCCAATGGCAGCATCGGTATCATTACCCATCTGGAGAACGACAAGATTGAAGTTGAGTTTGAAAATGGCCAGAAACATCAAATATCTCGGACTACTTGGGAAAACTGCAACTACAAGTATAACAAGAAAGAGATGAAAACAGAAAAAGAAGTGACAGGTACCTTCACCCAATATCCTATCCGACTGGCATGGGCTATCACCATCCACAAGAGCCAGGGGCTCACCTTTAGCAAGATGAGACTCAACTTGAATCGCGGCATATTCCAGGTGGGACAGCTGTATGTGGCACTCAGCCGTGTAAAATCACTGGAGGGATTGTTCCTGTCATCTGCCATTAAGCCGACTCACATCAAACCTTCAGGAGAAATCATGGAGTTTGCCAAAGGATTCAACAACGAGAAACAGCTTCAAAATGAATACGATTTCTCAAAAGTCATTTATCCTCTTCTCCATCAGGGTAAGTATGACGAGGCATCAGAGAAGTGCTTAGAGCTGATTGCTGAGGACGCCAAGGCATGCAGAATCAAGGAAGCCATCAATAAGATTGCCACCTTGCTCGACATTGTCATCAATGACTCGGTTCTCCTGCACAAAACATGTGAAGTTCCGGTCATTGAAAACAATTCCATCTGTGCCAATTTCATCAATGCTATCATCTGCCTCTACGGAGACCGGTATGAAGAAGCAATCTCCTATGCCAATCAAGTTTTGGCACAGAAAAAGGAGTGCAAGGATGCCATGTACATTCAGGCAAGAGCCTATGCGCTGAAAGAGGATTGGAAAACTGCAGATGAAATTCACAGTCAGATCTTTGCCCAGCTGAAAGAAAGGTTCGATGCAAAATACTTCTTTGCAGCAAGTGTAGTCAATGAATTGCATACTCCTGACAATGGTCTGAACATCATGCAATATGTAATAAACAGAAGACCCAACTACCTCCATGGAGTGGTTGTTCTGCGCAAGTTGATGCAAAGAAAAGATCTGCGCCTGAAAAATGAGTCGCAAGAAACAAACTCATTGGTTGATGCTTTCAACTCAGACATCTCTTCGGAGGAGTTCTTGAGCAAAATTGAAAAGACTGCTGCAGAAGACTCCAAGATATATAATGAACTGATAGATATTATAATAGGTCAAGATCTATAAAAAAGATTCTTATGAAACATAATAAATATACTTTTGACGATGTATTTCACCAGGTGAATAAATATGTCCGAAACAATATGAGCAAACATGAAGAAACACTCTTCATCCAGGAAGTAAAGTCAAACAAAAGACTTGGTAAGCTGGTAGCTGTCATTTGCTCTTTCATAAAACATTCAAAGTAGTACTTTAACATTCAATTACGTATGAAAAGGCTCTGTTTAACAACTGTTCTTATACTCGCAATGAGCAACATGCTCTTTGCCAAATATCATATACGTCACCCACACCCACATTATCATACGGAAACCAGACTTTCTGATGATAATCAGGATGACAATCATATAGCACTACTAATATTAATAGGTGGACTGAGTTTTGGCGGATATTTGCTATACCGCAAAAGAAAGATAAACAAATACAGAAAATAATGATAAGCTTGTATGGAAGATGGTATTCCACTTCCATACAAGCTTTATACATTTAAATTGCATCTAAAAGAATGAACGAATTCCAATTCTCTGGATTCGAAGGATACTTCTGTTTCATTTCATTGACCGTCAGCTGAAAGGATTTATGTATCGGAGAATGAACTAAGTTTCGATAAAAACAAGTCATAAACTCCGCTGTTTCCTTATCCTTGACAGAACGCAAACTCATGATAATAGCCTGTGCTCCAGCTTTCTTGAAACCTCGTTGCAAGCCATCAACACCCTCAGATGAGATTTTGCCCAAGCCAGACTCGCAGGCAGAAAGAACAACCAATTTCAACCCACGGAAATCAAGCTGTGAGATTTCCTGCGCCGTGAGAATACCATCATTATCGCTGTAAGCCACGGTATCACAGTTTAAAGTATTATTGCCGCCAGCCATCATTAAAAAAGAATGCGTCATGTCTATATCCTCAGAAGGTATGCGTCCTAAATCATGATCTTCAAGCAAGAAATTCATGTTATAATCTGCCTTTCTGTACTTTACCTTACTAGGCGGAACATAAGCTCCATGAGTGGAAAGGTGCAAAATCTGCACTTCTTGTCCAGACAAAGCCTTGAATGACTCTTCAGAGGCTTTGTCTCCAGAATAGAGCTGACAGCGCACCCTCTTTCTCCTCAATTCCTTCCTAGCATTGAGAACCTCGTCTTTTGAATAATCCAAAGGGTAGAAACTATATCCACGCGCATTGAGATCATCTCCCCACCCTCTCATTTTGTTCAAGCCATCAGAAAATACAGATACCTCTGGCTTTTTCTTGACCACGAGGGGTTCGGCGTCATAATCAATGTCACCATAAAGAACTGCATTTCCGCCATGCTTCCATGAAGGGCTATTCTCAGCAATGATTCGGGTAGATGTCAACCTATACACTTCCTTTCCTTCCAACATTGAAGAATATTCAATTGGAATCGTATGCAAACGACCTACAGGAGAAAAATATACAGTATCTACACCTGCCAACTCATCTACCAGAGGCTTCCATATCAAACTATCCGTCAAAACCTGCTTATCCCAGGACGAACCAAAATCTTTTTCACTACCCAATGATATCATCAAAGGTGCGGAAGACTCCTTTTTAAGCAACAATGCGGCATAGGTGCGCTGAGTTTTTTCTCCAATACCCAATGAATCCTTCCCAGAATTGACAGGCTCAAAAGAGAGGAACTCAATTGCCACACTGTTCGGGCCTAACTTCTTTTGAATATCCTTCCAGGTATAATTCATGAAGCGAGTATAGTCACCATAAGCTTTTAAAGCAACTATCAAAGAATCCTCCAACAAATTTGTTTCCCTTTCTAAAGCGGAAAAATCCCCTATTTTACCTTTAGAAGGTTCCATTTGGGAACGGAGCAAAACACGCTTGTTGATCTTCAACTGCTCATATTTGCGAATCAAGTCAGGATTTTCATTGTTCATGAGTTCCTTTCTGAATCCCAATTCAGAACCAAGCAAGATTCCCTTGACAAGGATGGTTGCATCATATAAGATCTGATTCAAAGAATCGGATTTGAGAACTTCAGCATACTGAGGCATGAAGTTTTGATAGAATCGACGATTCTTTTTCAAATACTCATTCTTTTCCTGCAAGGTTAGATCCGCAAAGAACTTCACTAAATCTTCACGATTCTGCCTATAGAGACGGGTCAGATACTCACCAGTGGCTCCCGTCTGCCTACACTTATAACTATACTTGACCAAATTTGTCAAAACTCTTCTCTGATCACGATCATACCTAAGGTGAGTCATGGCCTGTTTAGTGTATTCCAAAGCCTGGCGATAATCACCTTTAGCCGCATAAGCTTCACCTATATTCAAATACGACGTGCCAAAAATACGATTCTCCTTCGGATAGAGTTTAAGTTTCTCGGCAATGTTCTTCTTCTCGCAAAGGATTGCACTATCAGGTTCATGAGCCAACAAATAATACCAAGCCAGATTTGACATAGCCGCCGAATAAGTATCCCCAGTACGTCCAATAAGCAGGCGGTCAGTATAATGAAGCATCTTTTCTTCTTCCGCAACAACCTGCTTTTGCAAAGCTATTGATGACAATATATCACGTTGAGAAAGTAACAGAGCCTTACGAGGATACACTTTAGTAATAGCTTGATTATTCCATTGTCCTAAAAGATTCCAATCTATATTGACATTTTGATTTAGTGAATCCATCTGATGAAATATCTTTTCAGCACGACTATAATACTGAAGCGCTAGATCATCATCATAGTTTTTTCTCGAATAATCACCTAAAGCCAGTAATTCATCTGCATTTGAAACTGTGCTTTTGAAATCTCCTCCATTCATAACACGAATGGCTTCCTTATGATAACCTGCATCAAAAAGACATTTGGCATACCAATTATATAAGTCTGCAAAAGGTCCATTAAAAATGAGTTTTACCCTTAATTTGGATTTATCTGGAAGTTCTTTATTTATTTCTTCACGCAAAATCTTCAATGCCTCATCATAATAACCAATAGACATATACAAAGAAACTAATTCTCCCTTTTTAGAATACTGAAACGTTTCCAGAATATTTCTTTTCTCGGAAGGTTCTACTTTGATCAGTTCTTTCAGACAAGCTAAAGCATTACTATAATCATATTTGCGAATATAAAGTTTGGCCAAATTATCCAGATAACTATAATACTGGTCATTGTTCATCGGCTGAATGGAATCCAGAACATTTTTGGTTCTAACATATAGAGCCAATGCAGCATCAATCTGATTGGTCATAATATATACGTTTGCTAAATTCTTTAAATCCATAGCAAAACGATAGCTATCGGTTCCTAAGTTCATAGAATCCAAGCTACATACCTTTTTAAACAATCCTTCAAGTTCCGAAGAATCGCTTACCTTCATTGTAAATAAAGTATTATTAATAAGGACGGAATCTGACCTCCTAACAAGTTTTCTGTCAAAAGGAACAGCTTTGTAATAAGGAAAGAAAGTCTCAGCAAGAGAGTCCTTTCCCAAACGATGATAACAACTTGCTATCCACATTTTACTATAGTTAGAAAAATACGGACGCTTTGGTTCAAGATAAGGAGCAGACGTCAATTTGTCTTTAACTGAAAGTAGTGTACACCTTTCTTGTTCTACTT
>UMLJ01044553.1_pt1 | contig 31056 bp, 23 predicted proteins | sample 1966521 | NCBI WGS metagenome assembly UMLJ01 (sample SAMEA4836199, study PRJEB28245) | human gut metagenome | biome: gut microbiome; material: fecal sample | place: Denmark | collected 2008
AGGTAGATGTCTGATTGATTACTTGTCATCTCAGAGGATGACTGATTTGAATTTGATAGTTTTTTGATCATAATGATATTATTTAATGTGTTTAACATGTGGGTCGATGGATGCTCAACTATAGCCGAACTCATAGGAGTGTGGTGGAGTGAGGTAGTCGTGAGGTGTCAATCGGCACACCACACAGCATATATCATCCTATATATCAAGCATTTGCGACCTATCTGGTGAGATGTGAGGTAGATTTTAGAGTTTTGCCTCCTATCTCGTTTCGACAATGCAAAGATATAAAAAGGAAAGGGCATTTACTCATTTTCCCCGCTACTTGACCGTGTTTCGGGGAAAAACAGGGAAAAAATCGAGGATAACAGGGAAAAAAACAGGGAAAAAATGAATAAAACCCAATATCAAGCCATTTATCAAGAATAATTTGTACCTTTGCAATATGATAAACGAAATAACCATGACAGATACAGATGAACCATCTTCATTCAGCTATGAAGTCTTCGACCGACAGTTGAATACCTATTACATCATGTGCCGAGTGCTCATCAATGGTTGGGAAGATTACTCCACGCAAGAGATGAACTTCGACATCCGATCGCTATACACCAAGGCATCACGACTCTGCTACATGGCAGACCAAGACCTCGCCTTGCAGCACAACGACCTGACCCACCAGCGCAAACTCGCCAACCAAGAGCACCTGGAAGCCATCAACCAGGTGGTCCTAGGCGAACTGTGCCCTTTCATGAGGGACATCGTGGAGAAATACAGGGAAACCAATATCATGGAAGGACATAAATCACCTATGTTCTCAGGACAACTGAGCTTCCTCTTCCCCAAGTTAAAAGACCTTCTGATACAGGACGGTATGACGGAAAATAACCTCGATGAACTCTTGACAAACATCATCTTCATAGAAAAAGAAATGCCTAAGAGAATCAAACCTACTCATTTTCCAGGCATGAAAACAACGGAGAGATTCTGGAATTTCTTCCAGGTCTTCTGTTTCTCGCTTTATCTCGTACTGCATTTCCGTCGTGTCAACCATGTTTGCGGACAGTACATATCGGATGAGGAGGCTGGACGCCTCACCGAACTTGCGCTCCTACACTATCCATCCGACCCTAGGGGACAGAAGGACATCGACCTCTACTTCTCGACCTTGAAATACAACAATAACCGAAATACGCTTGACATCGAACAAATGCGAGCCGAACAACGCAAGTTGCAAGACGAAGTACCCGAAAGCCTTCGCCTTGCCTTCCTGCACCATGTGGATGATGCCCATCAGTTAGGCGTGGAAGTCAACAAGCTGCAATTCTCTTCCGAGGAGTACATCCAGTTGCTCTCCGCCACAACCAAATGGCAAATGCTGGAGCAGCAAATCTATGAGTACCAGCATCCTGATGAAGTCGAGTCGCCCCTCTACAACGAGATATTTGTCAAGACTGTCAACAGCCGTCCCGTCAACATGGAGGAGTTGAAGAACACCATCGCCAAGATGATACAACTGGTGAGCAAGAAGAACCAATGGTTTTGTGTATGGAGTGTTTTGAAGCATCACAACCTGCTAGCCAATTACTCGCACGAGGCATTTGCCCGACAGATGATGAGCTCCGAATGGTTTGGCGACATCGTCAGCGATTACCAGCGTTTCTCAGGCGATACCTTGCGAGAATACAAGCGATATTTCTCCGATTACGACTACACCCAATGGGACAATGATGCCTTCCTGGAGCAAAAGCAGCTCTTCGGTATGACCAAGTGGTCGAACTCCCTCTGCCTGAAATTCAAGAAGCAATGCCAAGAGATGGAACAAGCCATCCGCGGCTGGAGATTTCTATAAAAAGTGCTCGAAAAAGAAAAGTTTTAGGATGATTCGTCCTAAATCTTTTAAAAATAACATACTTTTAGGATGATTTATCCTAGAAATTACGTACATTTGCACTCAAATTAAATATAATATAACATGATAGACTATATTCAACAAGGAATTGATAAGAAACTTATTTCTTTCAATGAAGACAGAAGCCGAATAACTTACCTTCACCAAGGCAAGGAGCGAAATTATAATAATCCAGAAGAGAAAGTTCAATGCTTGACGTTTCTAAAGCTCATACTTGAATATGGTTATCCTGTTAATCATATCAAGCAATTCGTACCCGTCACTATGGGAAGCGAAGTAAAAGAAGCTGATATCATTGTCTATAGCGATGATATATGCTTCAAACCTTATATCTTGATAGAATGTAAGCGCCAAGAGGTTTCAGAAGAAGAATTTCTACAAGCTATAGAACAAGCTTATAGCTATGCGTTTGCACTGCCTGGAGAGATAAAATATGTATGGGTAACATCCGAATTGCGCTCGGAATATTTTGAAGTAGATAAAACTCAAAACACACGTGCCCAAATGCCAGATATTCCTCAATATGGTGTTGACCAGATTGCTTCTTATAAATATGTTTATGAGGCAAGTGAAATGCCAAAAGAAGAAGGAAAACAGAGATTTTTTGATTTGGCAGTCATAGAGCAAGCTGAGCTTACTCGAAGATTCAAGCAAGCACACGAAGCACTATGGGCTGGTGGTGAGCTTAATCCTTCTGACGCCTTTGACGAGTTGGACAAACTAATATTCTGTAAAATTTGGGATGAAAGAAAAGCCAGAAGAATGGGAGAACCTTATGATTTTCAGATAATAACGGTTTCTAAAAATGAAGAAGGTGATGCTCAACTCAGAAGAGAAAAAGAGAATGATGCCTTATACAAACGTATCTTGGCACTATATGAAGAAGGGAGAAAGCAAGATGCGGAAGTGTTCCGTGATGACATCAAACTAAGTCCTAACAAAGTTAGAACTGTTGTTGGATATTTGGAAGGAATCAACCTTGGAGATACCGACTTGGACAGCAAGGGACGTGCATTTGAGACTTTTATGGGATCTTTTTTTAGAGGAAGCTTTGGACAATTTTTTACCCCTCGTGAAATAGTTAAGTTTATCGTTGACGTTTTGCCTATACAGCATGATTCTAAGGTACTCGACACTTCCTGTGGAAGTGGTGGGTTCTTGCTTTATGCGCTTAACAAAGTAAGGGAACAGGCTATAGAACTATACCCTAATTATAAAAAGGATGCCAAACAAGGTATAAGATGTTTCAATTACTGGCATGATTTTGCATCCAAGAATTTATATGGCATAGAGATTAGCAAGCAAATTTCAAGAGCTGCCAAAATGAATATGATTATTCATGACGATGGACACACAAATGTGATTACATCCGACGGTCTTGTTTCTGATGAAACTATCATTGAAGAAAACAAGAACTTGGGATTTAAATATGGCACATTCGACTTTATCATTACAAATCCTCCTTTTGGAAGTAAGGTAAAGCAAACAGAAAAGGCATATCTGAAGACATATAATTTGGGTAAAAAAGAAGAGGATTGGCTGGCTGTCAAAGCCAAACCAGACCAGACACGTGATGGTCAAAACACAGAGGTGCTATTTATCGAGCAGGATTACAAGTTCTTGCGAGAAGGTGGCATCTTGGCCATTGTACTCCCTGATGGCATTCTGACAAATAGTTCTATGCAATATGTACGAAACAAAATAGAAGATTGGTTCCGTATCATAGCTATTGTTAGTATGCCTCAAACTGCCTTTACTGCCAATGGGGCAGGTGTCAAAAGTTCTGTTCTTTTCTTGAAGAAGTGGGAAAAATCACACACTAAAGAATTGGAAAATAAGAAAAAGGAGCTTGAAGAAAAAATCAAAAAAGACAATAGCTATTTAATTAAGATGCGAGATTGGGACAAGGAACTCAAATCTTTGCAAAAACAAAAGCAACATGAGATAGCAGGACATTACAAAAATGCCTCTGCAAAAGTTGATGTAAAGAAAACTCCTGAATACATTTCTTGGAACAGTGAGATTTCTGCGCAATATGCCAATCGTATCAATGAGCTGAAAGACCAGCTGATGGACGAGTATCAGAAAGGAAAGCAAAATGAACTATCTGATTATCCAATATTCATGGCTATCGCTGACGAAATAGGCTATGATGCAACTGGCAAGAAAATTACCAACAATGATTTGGATTTAATTGGAGAGGAACTTAAGAAATTTATTGCAAAAGTATGAGTTACCAAGTACCACAACATATTGACAAAAATAAAATCTTCATCGTAAAAAGATCGGAGATTGAGGGAAGATTGGATCCCAAAATGGCTCTGTACAATCAAGAGAGCCATAATACACAGTACCATAAGATACAATTGAAAAAGTTACTATTAAAAGCCCCTCAATATGGAGCTGGTGAAAGTGGTGTCACGAGAAAAAGCTATCAAGAGCCTCGATATATTAGAATTACCGACATTGACTCTAACGGTATCGTTAATTCAAAAGAATTAGGTGCTACAGCAAATAACATAGAAGACAAATACATTCTAAATGATGGAGACATTCTTTTTGCCAGAAGTGGAGCTACAGTCGGTAAAACCTATTTGCACAAAACAAAGCCATATATGTGCTTTTATGCAGGTTATCTCATACGCTTTGTAGTAAATACATCTTTAATTTTGCCAGAATATCTATTTGCTTATACACAATTACCAATATATAAAAAATGGATTGCCGCAATACAAAGACCAAGTGCCCAACCTAATATAAATGCAGAAGAATATCAATCACTTGAAATTCCTTTGCCAAATTTAGATATTCAACATTATATATGTAATATTATCAAGAATGGGTACTTGACAAAGCAAAAGAAAGAGGCAGAAGCCCAAAAACTCTTAGACAGCATTGATGGGTACATCTTGAACGAATTAGGGATTACTATGCCCAAAAGTGACTTAAACTTAAAAGAAAGAATCTTCTTCTGTAACTTCAAACAAGCAACAGGAGGAAGACTCGATCCAAAATTTAATAACCAATGGCAAAAATTAAAGTCATTGCAATGCAACTACCCAAAGGTTACATTAGCTGATGTTGTTTTTAATTCTGGGCAATATGGCGCAAACGAAACGGCAATAGATTACAAGGAAGGGGATACAAGATACATAAGAATTACAGATGTTGATGATTTGGGATGCCTTAAAGAAAACAATAAAGTTACATGTAAAAATATAGAACAGAACTATATGCTACATAAAAACGATTTATTGTTTGCACGTAGTGGTTCTGTTGGAAAATGCTATATCCATAAGCGAATTAGCGAACCTGCTATTTTCGCTGGGTATTTGATACGTTTTATTATAAACGCAGCTATCATAAATCCAGATTATCTATTTTACTATTGTAATTGTTCTCTGTATAAATATTGGGTAGATACTATCCAAAGACCTGCTGTTCAGGCAAATATTAATTCAGAAGAGTTTAGACAAATAATCATTCCTCTTCCTCCAATGGCAAAACAGCAAGAGATAGCCGACCATATTACGGCACTCCGTCACCAAGCAGCCCAACTTCAGCAAGAAGGCAAAGAAGCTTTGGAGAAAGCGAAGCAAGAAGTAGAACAGATGATTTTAGGAAAATAACCAACGAGTAACATGAAAAGATATACGATAGAAGAATTACAGAATATGCGTGAATCGGAAGACCACGTAGAATTCAAAAGAGGAGACAAAGGCAACATTTCATATAATGGTGCCCATAAAGATACGCCAAAAGAACGCAGAAGATGTATCTTAGGATATGTTGTGGCTCTTTGTAATGAAAAAGGAGGTCGTTTGGTTATTGGCATGCATGATGATTTTCCACACAAGGTGATGGGCACTCAACAAGCCATCAATGCCATTGGACAGTTAGAGAGCGACATTTACCGAGACTTAGGTATTCGCCCAGATATTTATGAACTTTATGATGAGGAACAAAAACGTGTACTCATCATCGAGGTTCCTTCTCGCCCAGCAGGCAAAGTATATAAATATGAGGATGTTCCTCTCATGCGTGTGGGTGAAGAACTCAAACCGATGGATGACAAAACCTACTTATCCATCATACAAGAACAAGAACCAGATTTCTCTGAACAGTATTGCTTGGAGGCAACAATGGATGACTTGGATGAAAATGCCATCAGAGTATTAAAAGAGAAGTATGCTCGAAAACAACATAATCCTTCATTTATATCCATCTCTAATGAACAAGCACTAAGTGACTTGAAGCTCATCAGCAATGGAAAAATTACCAATGCAGCTATCCTACTTGTGGGAAAAGAAAGTTCTATAGAGGAATACTTTCCACAAGCCAAAGTGTTTTTGGAATATCGCAAAACAGAAGCCCAAGTAGAATATAACAATCGTAAAGTTTTTGGACAACCATTTTATATTCTGATAGACCAATTATGGAATACCATCAATGAAAAGAATGAGTCTATTCCTGTTAGAGAAGGGAGTTACATATTTGACATACCATACTTCAACGAAATGGTTATCAGAGAAATAGTCAACAACGCCTTTGCCCATAGAGATTATCGAAAGAATAGTGAAATCGTAATAAAATTGTATCCAACAAAAATGGAGATAATCAATGCAGGCGGCTTTCCACAAGGCGTTACATTGGAAAATCTATTGACAGTTCCGAGTACTCCTCGAAACCGCTTGCTATCAGATGTCTTGTCAAAAACCGGTATCGTAGAACGTTCAGGACAAGGCATTGATAAAATCTTCCTATATACATTGGCAGAAGGAAAACCAGAACCAAACTACTCATACTCTGATGACTTCTTTGTTACAGCCATTTTGTATGCAACTATTAAAGATTTAGGATTCGCCATGTTTGTTCAATCCATTCAAAGCGAATTAGCAGATGATGAAAAGCTATCTGTATTTGAAGTCTTAGCGTTATGTAAAGTTAGAGACGGTGAACATAAAAACATAGACAAGGAAATCGCTATAAAATTAGAGCATAAAAATTGCATTGAGAAACATGGAAAAACCAATGCACAATTCTATACTTTGCCAAGACGTTATTATGAAATGACTGGCAAAGAAGCCGACTATTCGATGTTAGTAGATTGGAATGTTGAGCAATTTCTTGCCGTATTATCACCATACTTAGCTAAATACAAAAAGGCTAAGAAGGCGGATATTGTCAAAATTGTTGGCGATCATATTACAGAAAAACAATTACGCTCTTATCTAAGCCAACTTAGAAAAGAAGGCATCATCAAAACAGAAGGTTCAAAAAGATATACTTCATACATGTTAGACGAGAATTACATTCTTAACAATGAACTTCGTAATCGAGCTATAAGCATCGGTATGAAAACAATGAAAGAAAATGGAGAAATTTAAAATAGATTGAAAGGGCGGATAGAAGGGCGGATAAAAGGAGAATAATCGTTTTTTCAAAACAAAGAAAGAATTATAATAGTCTATTTATCAGACACTTATAGCTTTGCTTGAAAGGGCGGATAAAAGGGCGGATAAAAACCTTATAGGCACACTCGCATAAAAAATCAGCTTTTTATTTTGCAGTGTCCACTAAATATTGTAATTTTGCACCTTGAATGGGCATACACCTTATTATATTAAAGGAAATGCCCTGTCGGAAAACAGGAAAAAACAAAATAATTAAGATAAAACAATGGAATACAACTTCAGAGAAATCGAGAAGAAATGGCACCAGAAATGGGTCGAGAACAAGACCTACAAGGTTGACGAAGATGAAAACAAGAAGAAATTCTATGTGCTCAACATGTTCCCTTATCCATCAGGAGCAGGACTGCACGTAGGTCACCCACTGGGATATATCGCCAGCGACATCTATGCTCGCTACAAGCGTCTCAATGGCTACAACGTATTGAACCCTATGGGTTATGATGCCTACGGATTGCCTGCCGAGCAGTATGCTATCCAGACTGGTCAGCACCCAGAGATCACTACCGTAGCCAACATCAACCGCTACCGTGAGCAGCTCGACAAGATCGGCTTCTCTTTCGACTGGGACCGTGAGGTTCGCACCTGCGACCCTAAGTATTACCATTGGACTCAGTGGGCTTTCCAGAAGATGTTCAACTCTTTCTTCTGCAACGCTTGCCAGAAGGCTCAGCCTATCGAGAAACTTATCAAGCACTTCGAGGAGAAGGGTTCTGCCGACCTCGACGTGGCTCAGAACGAGCAGCTCGACTTTACCGCTGAGGAGTGGAAGGGCTACGACGACGTGAAGAAGCAGCAGGTATTGATGAACTACCGCATCGCTTACCTCGGCGAGACCATGGTAAACTGGTGCCCAGGCTTGGGTACTGTGCTTGCCAACGACGAGGTAGTGAACGGCGTGAGCGAGCGTGGTGGCTACCCTGTCATCCAGAAGAAGATGCAGCAGTGGTGCTTGCGTACTTCTGCCTACGCTCAGCGTTTGCTCGACGGACTGGACACCATCCAGTGGAGCGACAGTATCACCGAGACTCAGAAGAACTGGATTGGTCGTTCTGAGGGTACAGAGGTGGTATTCTCTGTCAAGGACAGCGACGTGAAGTTTACCATCTTCACCACCCGTGCAGATACTATGTTTGGTGTAACCTTCATGGTTTTGGCTCCAGAGAGCGAGTACGTACAGCAGGTTACTACCCCTGAGCAGAAGGAAGAGGTAGAGAAGTACCTCGACTACGTGAAGAAGCGCACCGAGCTGGACCGTATGGCCAACCACAACGTAACTGGTGTATTCTCAGGTAGCTACGCCATCAACCCATTCACCGGTGATGCCATCCCAGTATGGATTTCAGAATATGTTTTGGCAGGATATGGTACAGGTGCCATCATGGCTGTGCCTGCTCACGATAGCCGTGACTATGCCTTCGCTAAGCACTTTGGCTTGCCTATCATCCCTCTTATCGAGGGTGCCGACGTATCAGAGGAGAGCTTCGATGCCAAGGAAGGTATCGTAACCAACTCACCTGTAGAGGGCAAGGCTAGCGCAGATGGATTCTCTCTCAACGGCTTGACCGTGAAGGAGGCTATCGCCGCTACCAAGAAATATGTTACCGAGAAGGGTATCGGTCGTGTAAAGGTAAATTATCGCCTTCGTGATGCCATCTTCTCTCGTCAGCGTTACTGGGGCGAGCCATTCCCTGTATATTACAAGGACGGTATGCCACAGATGATTCCAGAGGAGTGCTTGCCACTCGAATTGCCTGAGATTGAGACCTATAAGCCAACAGAGACTGGCGAGCCACCATTGGGCAGAGCCAAAAAGTGGGCTTGGGATACAGAGAAGAAGCAGGTGGTTGACAAGGACTTGGTTGACAACAAGACTGTATTCCCATTGGAACTCAACACCATGCCAGGTTTCGCAGGTTCTTCTGCTTACTATCTGCGCTATATGGATCCACACAACGACTCTTGCCTCGTAAGCAAGGAAGCTGATGAGTACTGGCAGAACGTGGATCTCTACGTAGGTGGTTGCGAGCATGCTACTGGTCACTTGATTTACTCTCGTTTCTGGAACAAGTTCCTCTTCGACCTCGGCGTAAGCTGCAAGGAAGAGCCATTCCAAAAGTTGGTAAACCAGGGTATGATCCAAGGTCGCTCTAACTTCGTATATCGTATCAACAGCGATGACCACGACAAGGCTCCAGTCTTCGTAAGCTTTGGCTTGAAGAAGGATTACGACGTAACTCCTATCCACGTGGATGTCAACATCGTAAGCAACGACCAGCTCGACATCGAGGCATTCAAGGCATGGCGTCCTGAGTATCAGAACGCAGAGTTCATCTTGGAGGATGGCAAGTACATCTGCGGTTGGGCTATCGAGAAGATGTCGAAGAGTATGTTCAACGTGGTAAACCCTGATATGATCGTGGAGAAATATGGTGCCGACACCTTGCGTCTCTATGAAATGTTCTTGGGTCCAGTAGAGGCAAGCAAGCCTTGGGACACCAACGGTATCGACGGTTGCCACCGTTTCTTGAAGAAGTTCTGGGGCTTATTCTACGAGAACCGCACCGACAACTTCTTGCCATCAGACGAGGCTGCCAAGCCAGAGAGCTTGAAGAGCGTACATAAGCTCATCAAGAAGGTATCAGAAGACATAGAGAAGTTCTCTTACAATACTTCTATCTCTGCCTTTATGATTGCCGTCAACGAACTCGGTCAGCAGAAGTGCCACAACAAGGAACTCTTGAAGGATCTCGTCATCCTCATCGCTCCATTCGCTCCACATATCGCAGAGGAGCTTTGGGCAGCATTGGGCGAGCAGGGCAGCGTATGCGACGCAGAGTGGCCTAAGTACAACGAGGAATACCTCAAGGAGAACGACATGCAGCTCACCATCTCATTCAATGGTAAGGCTCGCTTCCAGATGTCATTCCCAGTGGATACTCCAAACGACGAGATTCAGAAGCAGGTTTTGGCAGACGAGAAGAGCCAGAAGTACTTGGAGGGATTCAATGTGCTGAAGGTAATCATCGTGCCTAAGAAGATTGTCAACGTAGTATTGAAGAAGTAATAACTCTATATGCGGAAGGTCGCCTTTTTATGGGGCGACCTTCTGTTCTTTAAAATCTAAACGAGGAAAAAATATGCAAATAGCTATCAATCAAAACATCAAGAACGAGTTCAAGGATTATTTCTATATTACTCTTGGACTTATGTTATATACCTTTGGTTTCACCATATTCTTGTTGCCTTACCAGATAGTAACAGGTGGTGTAACTGGTTTGGCTGCAGTTATTTACTATGGTACCAACATCCCTATCTATTTGTCATATTTTGTCATCAACGTCATCTTGTTGGCATTGGCATTGAAAATATTGGGTTTGAAGTTCATGCTCAAGACCATCTATGCCATCTTCATGCTGTCCTTCATGCTCGCCGTGGCACAAGACTGGGCTACAGGACCGAATGGGGAACTGACGCAAGTGCTGGGCGAGGGACAAGACTTCATGTCGCTCGTCATCGGATGCTGCTGCACCGGTCTTTCGCTTGCCATCGTATTCTTAAACAATGGTAGTACGGGAGGAACGGACATCATCGCCGCCGTGGTCAACAAGTATCACAACATCTCATTGGGTCGTGTGCTCATCTTCGTGGATTTCATCATCGTGGGCAGTTCTTTCTTCGTTTTCGATGCCAAACCTGGCTATGAGACGATAGATGCCGTGAGAAAGGTGGTGTTCGGTCTCTGTACGATGGTCATCGAGAACTTGATGCTCGACTATGTGATGAATGCTCGTCGAGAGAGTGTGCAGTTCTTGATATTCAGCAAGAAATACCAGGAGATAGCCAATGCCATCGGTATGCAGATGGATCATGGTGTGACGATTCTCGATGGTCATGGTTGGTACACCGGACAGGAGATGAAGGTACTCTGTATCCTTGCCAAGAAGAATGAGAGCACCTATATCTTCCGTATCGTCAAGATTATCGACCCGAACGCCTTCGTGAGCCAAAGCTCTGTTATCGGTGTATATGGCGAGGGATTTGATGAGATGAAAGTGAAAATCAAGAAGAAAGATATAGAAAAATTGAAATAATGAAAATAGTATTTGCAACGAATAATCAACATAAGCTACAAGAGATACGTGACATCTTGGGCAGTGACTTCGAGGTAGTATCTCTCAAGGAGATAGGATGTGACGTGGATATTCCTGAGACGGGCAACACCTTGGAAGAGAATGCCTTGCAAAAGGCACAGTATGTGTATGACCATTACCATATCAGTTGCTTTGCCGACGACACAGGGTTGGAGGTTGAGGCATTGGATGGCGCACCAGGCGTTCACAGTGCTCGCTATGCAGAGGGTACCGACCATGATAGCGAAGCCAACATGGCAAAGTTGCTCCGTGAATTGGATGGCAAGGAGAATCGCCAGGCTCGTTTCCGCACAGTTATCTGCTACATCGAGAAGAAGGATGTATGCCCATGCGGTTGTACCAGCATCAAGAAGGTACACCAGTTTGAGGGTATCGTGAAGGGGCGCATCGCCACGGAGAAGCACGGTACTGAGGGATTCGGCTATGATCCAATCTTTGTACCAGAAGGCTACGACAAGAGTTTCGCTGAACTGGGCGAGGAAGTGAAGAATGGTATTAGCCACAGAGCAAGAGCCGTGGCGAAATTGGTGGAATATCTGAAGAAATAAAAGATTCTTATCATACGTCAGCATACCTATACAAGAATGCTTTATCAACTTTCGATATTGATCCCTACATATAATAATGTATGTACTGAGCTTGTGGAATCTCTGCAAGCTCAGGTTGCATCATTGTCCAATCTTGAATATGAGATATTGGTTGCAGATGATGGTTCTACGGATGAATCTACTATCGAAGGAAACAGAAGCATCAACCGACTAGAGAACTGTCGATATATCGAAAGAGAAAAAAATGTGGGCAGGGCTGCCATTCGTAACTATCTGGCACAACAAGCGAGGTATCATTGTTTGCTGTTCGTAGATAGCAATATGGACGTTATCCATTCCGACTATCTTTACAATTACCTCAAGGAGTTGGAAGAATGCCATACAGATGGGGAAGATACCATGGATATTAAATATGGTGTGATCTATGGAGGATACCAAATAAAGCGAGACGAAGAAACAAAAGAACGCTTGAAAAACAACTTACGATATATCTTTGAAAGTCGTGGCACTCAAAATGGCGACTATCGTGAGCGTCAAGCCAACCCATATCATGATTTCCATACCTCCAACTTCATTGTCCAACGAAGCATCATCCTCAAATATCCATTGGATGAGCGTTTCTATCATTATGGATACGAGGATGTGTTATGGGGAAAGATATTGAAAGATAACCATATAGTTATCAAGCATATAGACAATCCTTTAGGGTATGACCATTTCATCGGCAATATGTCTTTTATCAACAAAACGGAAGAAAGTCTTCGCACGCTTTATCAATTCCGTGAGGAGCTACAAGGCTACTCCAAGATTATCGACTTTGCACAGAGATTGAAGCGTTGGCATCTTTCCCATCTATGCCAAAAGTTATTTCCATTACTCAGCCTTCCCATAAAAGCAAGACTGACAGGCAATAAACCCAGCATTTTGTGGTTTAATATATATAAGTTATTATACTACATTCATTTAGAGGCATAGTTATCCATTATAAAAGAACACGGCAATGAATAAGAAGGCATTATATATTCTCATATTTCTGATATGTCAGATGGTATCCCAAACAGCTTTCGCTGCAATTGGCGACTGGAAAGCCTATATGGCATATAGTGACGTACAAGAGATAGAGCAAGCAGGAAACCTGGTATTCGTACAGGCTTCCAACGACCTCTATGTCTATAATCAGAACGACCAAAGTATTCAGACATTCAGCAAGATAGACTACCTCAACGATTGCGAAATCCAGCACATCGCTTACAACAAGGCTAGCCAAAGACTGTTCATCATCTATACCAATGGCAATATCGACCTGATGAATGTAAGCAACTATGAGGTAACCAATCTATCTGATTATCAGAATGCAACAACAACCGGTGACAAGACTGTCAACGATATCTATATGAACGGCAAGTATGCCTATCTGAGTAATGGATTTGGCATCGTAAAACTAAATATGGCAGATAACGAGATAAGCGACACCTATAATCTAGGCTTCTCCGTCAACTGGTGCGAGATTGACGGCAACACCATCTCTGTTTATAGTGCCTCTAATGGCAAATATAGTGCTTCGCTAACAGATAACCTACTTGACAAAAGCAATTGGAAGAAAGTAGGAGGCTATGCTGCCAAACAGCAAGAAGACAAAAGCGAACTGAAACAACTAGTAAGTACATTAAATCCAGGAGGTCCAAAGTATAACTATTTTTGGGACATGAAATTTATAAACAATAAACTATATACTTGCGGAGGAGGTTTCGGACATCTTATTGAAACCAATCGTCCTGGTACCATTCAAGTATTAAACAACAACACATGGCAGATTTTTGATGATAATATATCAACCAAAACAGGATTGACATACGTTGATATTAATTCTATAGATGTAGATCCACTAGATGAAAATCATGTTTTTGCAGGAGGAAGAAATGGTCTCTATGAATTTAAAAATGAAAAGTTTATAAAATTCTATAACTCTGACAATAGTCTCATTACCTCCTTTAATGGAACAAGTAAGAATTATCAAATTATTGGCAGCGTAAAATATGATAAAGAAGGAAACCTTTGGATGCTTAATAGTCAATCAGCTTCCAATCAGTCACTAATAGAGTATAGCAAAGATGGTGAGTGGGTATCTCATCATAGTCCTCTTTTAATCGATGAGTCTCTTAAAAAATCTTTAGGTTCGATGGAATGCTTAATGTTTGACAGCAGAAATCTATTATGGTTTGTCAATGCACATTATTCCGTTCCATCCCTCTATTGCTATCAACCAACTTCAAAAACACTACTAAGCTACAAGAACTTTACAAACCAAGATGGAACTGATATCGGAGGAGCTTCTGTTCAATATATTGCAGAAGATCTAGAACACAATATATGGATAGGAACAAGTAAAAATACATTTATGATTGAAGCCAATGATGTAGGAAAAGAGAATCCTACTTTTACCCAAATAAAAGTGCCACGCAATGATGGTACCAATTATGCAGACTATCTTTTAGAAAACAACAATATCTCTGCCATAGCCATAGATGGTGCAAACAGAAAATGGTTTGGTACTAAAGGGAATGGTGTCTATTTAATAAGTGCAGACAATATCACACAGATTCACCATTTTACTTCCTCTAACAGCAATTTACTATCAGACGACATAGAATCAATTGCCATTAATGAGAATACCAATGAAATTTTCTTTGGAACATCCAAAGGACTATGCTCCTATATGAGTGACGGCAGTACCTTAAACTCAGAAATGACAAAAGACAATGTTTGGGCATATCCAAATCCCGTCAAACCAGAATATACAGGTAATATAACAATTACAGGATTGTCCTTGAATGCAGACATTAAAATAGTAACATCAAATGGAATATTGGTCAATCAAGGAAGAAGTAACGGTGAAACCTATATATGGGATGGAAATGACCTAAATGGAAAGAAGGTTACAAGTGGTATATATATGGTACAGACTGCTACTTATGAAGGAAATAAAGGAACTGTTTGTAAAATAGCAATCATCAGATAAAGAATATGAAAGTAAAGATAATTATTACTCTTATAATAGTATGGGCGCTATCAGTAATTAGCATTCATGCTCAATTTACTGTGAATGGGAAAGTACCTGTTTATGATAAAAATACCCAAACTTATCTTATATCCATCCCGAAAGAAACATTCAATAAAGATTATGAAGCAAACTTTATCTTACAAAATGACACGGAATGGAGAGATTTAACTATAGACGGACAATCTGTCAGCAATTCATTCTATACTTTCCATCAAGTTTCAGCTAATAAGCTATATTGTCTTACTGCATACCAAAATAATGATGAAATCAAACGCTACATAACTTTTACTTATCTTCCCATATTGAATATAAAAGGAACATTTGGTTATGAATATACAAATGGGAACATGTTTTTATCTCTGCCAGATACAGATAGCTCAGAACAAATTTTAATAAAAGCTAAATGGCGTGGTGGTTCTACAAATACAGCAGGCAAACATAAAAGAAACTATAAAATAAAAACCATCAATGAGAATGGAAAAAGTAAAGATTATTCTTTACTTGGAATGAGAAAAGACAATAATTGGATTTTAGATGCTGGGCAAGTGGATCTTTTTAGAATGAGAAACAGGATTGCTACAGAACTGTGGAATGATTTTTCCACAAAGCCTTATTATGCAAATGAGGTGACAGATGTACAAACAGGTATAAATGGAAGAATAGTAGAAGTGGTACTTAATGATGAATACTACGGAATCTACTCTCTGACAGAAGCTATGGATAGAAAGGAGTTGAAACTCAAAAAATATGACGAGAATGACCAATCAATACATGGTCAGTTATGGAAAGCTAGCGGATATGGCTATTCTACATTTTGGGAAGAACCTGATACATATGATAATTATAAAGAGACTTGGAATGTTTTCGAGACAAAATATCCTGATATTGAAGATGTCTGCCCTACTGACTATAGTTTGTTAAGAGACGCTATCTACTTCACTGCAACCAGCGATGATGCAACATTTTCAAAAAATGCGAGTGAATACTTTGACATTCCTGTCTTAATAGACTACTATATATTTCTACAAGTAATAAATGGAATCGACAATATCGGAAAAAATATGTACTGGGCGGTATATGATAAAACAAAAGACAAAAAACTAACTCCTGCCATTTGGGATTTAGATGCAACAACAGGACAATATTATACAGACTCTCCATTACACCCTGCAATCGTAAACCCAGACAATAAACTAAGCATCACTGCTTTAAATATATATAATAGGCTTATCAATCTCAACGTAGATGGAATTGTTGATAAAATACGGACAAGATACAATAGTTTACGCAAAACTTATCTAGAAACAGACTCTTTGATAAAGAGATATTACGAATATTATGAACTTATAGCCAATTGTGGTGCTAATATAAGGGAAGCTAATAGATGGAGTTATGATACTGATATTGCAGGAAATAAACTAGATTTCTATGAAGAATTTCTTTATATAAAAGAATGGATAAAGCAACGCATCACCTATTTGGATAATGAAATTAATATAAACACTGCAATAAAAAACACGGCAGTGGAAAATAGAAATAATATTCAGGCAAAATATAATTTGCTAGGCCAAAAAATAAAGTATTACAACAATGGCATATATATACAAAATGGGAAGAAATATACTACAAAATAATCATTTTATATACTATATAACATGCATTTATTTTGGAGTTCTGCTATTCATATTAGCCTTTTATAACTATACTCCTACCAACGATGGAGATGGTTATATAGAATTTGCAAAAGTATGTATAAATAGCAATCAAGCCTATCCTTGCATGGCACTCATACAAGGACAGCCTTTTATTTGGAATATAGGATCTATCAATCTTGTATACCTTTCACTAATACTGTTCAATTCATTATATCCATTGCTTATATTATTGTGCTTATTGAAAGCATTTACAGCATTATTAATAGGTAAGATAACACAAAAGCTATTTAATACACAGATAGCTAATATTTCTATAATTCTTTACGTATTTTATCCAAATAATTTGGGACAAAGTACTACTATTTTGTCAGAAATTCCTATGATATGTATGGCATTAGCAGCACTATACATCGCCATTACACAAGAAAAAATTTGGTGTTTTTTAATTTCGGGAATCATATTTGGTTTGGCAAATTGGTTTCGCCCTATAGGTATTGTATTCCTTGGTACTATTATTTTATATATTATATTCTTTCAAAAAACAAATAAGACAAAAAAAATCACAAGTTTGTGTTGTGGATATATACTTTTTATTGCTACAGTTGGCATAGAATGTTACCACCGCACTGGATATTTTCTCTATCAGGCAGAATCTTTATGGTTTAATATGGCAGAAGCTACATATGAACCTTCAGTAGCACCTCAATATGGAACCGACCCATATCCAAAAGGAACAATTCGATACATAGATAAAATGCAAGAAAAAACAGCCATTGAATGCAATGAAATTTGGAAAGAAAGAAGTCTCAAATGGCTAAAACGACATTCCTTGGAATACTTAGGAAAAATTCCAGGCAGACTCATATATATGTACTATAATGATATGGACAATTTATCTGCATTTTTATCCAACAAAAAAAATGCAGAAAACAACTATATAACTTTGCCATATAGAAACATTATAAAAGATTTTTTTCACTTGTCTCGTATTCAGTATTTTGCTCTATATAATTGGATATATTATTTAATAATTCTAATATTATCCTTCTTGGGAACTTTTATTTTATTAAAATATAGAGAATACGGAAAAGCCTTTATTCCACTAATGATTGTAATTGGAGGGTCTATATCACTCGTATTAGCCATCCATGGAGAAACAAGGTTCAAAGCACCTTTTATGCCATTTATATTCATATTGGCAGCTGTCACTATAACACATTATATGAATAAAAATAAAATCAAACAATTATGAAAGGACTTGCAAAAACAAGAGACTCAAATATGGAATTACTAAGAATATTTGCTATGTTCTTAGTAATGATTTTTCATATAGATTTTATGTCAATAGATGGAATAGACCCAATCAATCCAGCTTTGCATCCTATCAATTCTTTTATTAGGATTTTTCTATCTTTAGCCTCTTTTACTTGTGTTAACATATTTGTCTTATTGTCTGGTTGGTATGGAATTCACCTAAAATCAACCAAACTAAAAAGTTTTCTTTTCCAAGTATTTTTCTTTTCTATTTTATCTTATGGTTGCTTTGTTTTATATGGAAAAGAAAATATAAAACTTTTGTTGCATATTTTCTTTTTCGATGCATATTGGTTTATTCCTATATATATATCCTTATGTTTAATATCTCCTATACTTAATTTATATGTAGATAATTGTTCACAGAAAAATTTAAAGACAACTATACTCCTATTACTCTTCATACAATGTTGTTATGGTTGGATTAGTCCTCAAGAAAGAGGATGGAACGAAGGGTGTTCTCCTATTTCATTCATTAATCTATATTTGATAGCACGATATGCGAGGCTATACCCTTTTTTATATACTTCTTTCAGAAAAGAAATTGATCTTATCCTTTTCTTTACAATATCTTTTATAGCCTCCATAATTGTTTTTATAGGAGAAAAATACAATATAGAATTAATAACAAGCACTATGTTTAAATTTACATCTCCATTTACAATTATAGCCGCTCTATACATTGTACTATTTTTCTCTAAAATAAAGATACACAATAAATGGATAAATTGGATTGCAAGTTCCTGTTTTGCGGTCTTTTTAGTCCATTGTTTTCCATTATTTAACCAATACATATACCATAATGTCATAGGGTATCTATATTCACATTACAATGGATTTTCACTAATTATATACATACTTTCCTTCATCATAGCTTTATATGCTATCTCTATATTCATTGACAAAATAAGAATTTACATTTACAAAAGTATAATCAAAAAAAATGAATAGAAAACATTGGATAGATTTATTAAGAGGAATCTGCATGTTAGGTATACTCCTAGACCATACAGAAATCTACTACACAGGCAGTAATATCATCAATTACAATGTCTATGTAGTAAATGCTCTTACTATATTCTTTATACTCTCAGGTTATCTCATGTACAAAGATAACCCAACCTTTAATATCAAACACAAACTGAAGTCTATTTTCAAAAGCTTATTGATTCCTTATTTTATATTCACTACCATCATTGCTGTACCCAAAGCATTGGCTCATGGCAATACGATAGAATGGATCAATATATGTATGGACATCATAATGGGGCAAGCATCATGGTTTGTAGCAGCACTTTGCTTATCAGAATTGATATTTGCACTATCAATATGGATAACTCGTGGAAAACTCCCATTATTGCTTTTTATTGGAGTCCTCGGATTCGGTTTTTCCATCTATTTATCACATCAGAACCAAACCTATCCATGGCAACTCGACAATAGTCTTCAAGCCTTACTATTCCTCTGTATAGGATATACTTATCACAGATATGAACACGTTTTCAACATTTTCAACCACATATCGTACATATCATTACTTTTACTCATAGTTGTCATAGTAAAAATATATGAATCTATGAATGGTATAAATATGTTGATTTGGCATATAAATATCAACAATTATCCTATATTTATATTAGATATTTCTCTCTGTGCTTTATTGATGATACACCTATGCAAATTATTACCACGGTATAAATGGCTAATATGGACAGGTGAACATTCTTTAGCCTATTATTTTCTATGTGGAGGCATACCATTTCTCATTAGTAAATTATTCATGAAAGTAGGTTTTACCTATAATGGCAATTATCTTTATGTCATGGTAGCTTTCACCATAGTTTACATAATTACTTCAATATGCAGTTGGCTTATCTATAAATATACACCTTTCCTTGTAGGAAAATAAGAAAGCAATTTTATTCTTTCATGAAGGAAAATTTAACCGAGATATTTTCAAGAAGAAAATGCACAATAGAATATACAGTCTGCTCATTCCATATATACTATGGAATGCAATATGCCTAGCCACCATATTTTTTCTTCAACAATTGATACCTAACTTTAATCTACTGGTACACAAGCAAATATCGGATTTTAGCATATCAGATTTCTTCATGGCATTTTGGAATCTGCAAGAAATCTCAGGCATAAGCAGTGATCAGATGGGACCATTAGTTGGTCAATTTTGGTTTATTCAATGCTTATTAGTCTATTCATTATTAACACCTATTATTTACTTTTTCATAAAACAACTTGGGATTTTATTTATTATAATACTAGTCATTCTATCAATGTCTGGCTACATACCTAATGTACCTGGATTCAAAATAGTTTACCTCTATTATTTTTGTCTTGGTGCATATTTTTCACTTACCAAACAGCATTGGTACATTTCCTCCCATAAAAAAAATCTTTTATATTGGGGATATTTATTGCTATATATACCATTCTACATATGACACATTGCCCCTACCTAGAATTTCTTAATGAAACGATACTTATTTTTGGCATACTTAACTTAGCAGCCTATTTTACAAAAGACAGAAAGACTACGCCTTTAAGCATCTATTTATCCAATGCTAGTTTCTTTATTTTTGCTATCCATCGCTACTTTACATCTATTGGTCTCAATATCACATCGCATATTATATTCTCCTATAGCTGGAGTGCTATACTTTGTTTCATAGCAATATTATTATTTTCAGTGGCAAGCTCTCTCATCGTATATAGATTCATGGACAAATATTCTCATCGTCTCCTATTGTTATTAAATGGTAAACGAATTAAAGATTCAAAATAATTTGATTATAGTACCAATAAAAGAAAAAAATAAAAGAAAACAAAACATAATCCAAATATTATTAGTATCTTTGCAAAATATGAAGTTGAGTATTATCATACCAGTTTACCGCACTCAAAACACACTGAAAAGATGCCTAGACAGTGTGCTGAGCCAATCATTCACCGACTACGAGATAATTCTCGTGGATGATGAATCACCTGATAATTGTGTCAAAATCTGTGATGAATATGCTCAAAATGACAAACGAATCTCTGTGATTCACAAGAAAAATGGCGGATTGAGCGATGCCAGAAATGCTGGCATCAACTTAGCCAAGGGAGATTACATTACCTTCATAGACAGTGATGATGCCATTGCTGAAGATACGCTCCAGCCGATCATCAATGAACTTACTACACATCCAACCATCGATATTTTGGAATATCCGGTACAGGAAAGAGTAGGACATCCCAAAGAAAAACTCCTCAGTTTTCACCCCAAAGAATATGAAGATGCACTATCCTATTGGCTAGAGGAACAAGCTTACAATCATACCTATGCTTGGAACAAGATATATAGGCGCAATCTTTTTGCTAACATTCGTTTTCCTAAAGGGAAAAACTTTGAAGATGCCCTCACTATTCCTATGTTGATAGGTTTAATACCTACAGAACATTCCTCTTCGCAAGAAAGGTCCATACAACCCAAGATTAGAGTTACGGATGTAGGATTATACCTTTATGAATGGAACAGCCAGGGGATTACTGCTACTGCAACATACGAGGATGTACTAAACCTCTATGTAGGTCATACTTTGTCTTTGATACACCTCTTTAAACAGATGAAGGGACGAGAATCAGAAGTTCTGTCAAAATATAGATATTCTCTTGAAAACTTCATGGTACAGATACTCAACACCTTGCTCGACCTTTACGACTTATCAGGTAAATATGAGACTACACCACCCCTCATGAGTCGTGTAAAGTGGCTGAAAGAACAGTATTCTATCAAATCATACAAACTTAAATTATTAAATATATTAGGTTATCATCATTTATGCAAACTTCATCATCTCATAACAATCATACGCATGTACCTTTAGTGACATTCATCATCACCACTTATAACTTGCCTTTGGAATATCTTGAAACATGTCTCAAGAGTATCCTACAACTTTCCCTCAATCCTAGAGAAAGAGAAATTATCATCATTGATGATGGAAGTGACCTATCCCCTCTCAATGACTTGATTGACGAACAGGATAGTTTCATTTATGTAAGACAGAGAAACCAAGGACTATCCATGGCCAGAAACAGAGGACTTCAGATGGCTTCTGGTCAATATATACAATTTGTAGATGGAGATGATTATCTGTTGCAAACTGCATACGAACATTGCTTGGACCTGGTGAGATACCACAATCCTGATATTGTATATTTCAAGTTTACAAACAAAGAGGGAGAAAAAGAAGTGCCGTATCAATATACAGAACCAATCAGCGGTTCTAACTATATGCACAACAATAATCTGTGTGCTTCTGCATGTAGCTATGTCTTCAAAAGAGACATTCTGCAAAATCTCCGTTTCACCCCAAACATTCTGCATGAGGATGAAGAATTTACACCTCTTTTATTCTTGAAAGCAGATAGAGTGATTACTACAGATTGTAAAGCCTACTTTTATAGAACTAGGGAGAATTCCATCATTCACCAAAAAGAAAATAAGAGACACAACTTAAAACGACTAGCAGATACCGAGCTGGTTATCATGCACTTGCAAGAAAGAACTGCACTCTTATCAGAAATTGAAAGAGTAGCCCTCAATCGACGCATCGCCCAGCTCACCATGGACTACCTATATAACACGATTTTGCTGACACGCAGTGTTAAGCACTTGGAAGAGGCTATCAAGCGACTACATGACAAAGGATTGTATCCTCTGCCTGATAAAAAATATACCAAGAAATATCAGTTGTTCTGTAAAGCTATCAGAAGCAAGATGGGCAGAAGACTGATGGTTCTGACATTACCGCAAATCAAAAAATAGCTTGTCTATTCTGTATGAAAATATTATTAATGGGAGAATACAGTAATGTGCATGCCACACTTGCCGATGGACTTCGGAAGCTGGGGCATCAAGTTAGTGTACTCTCAAATGGAGACTTTTGGAAGAATTATCCACGAGATATCAACATGGTGAGAAAGCCGGGAAAACTTGGCGGAATCATGTATTTGGCAAAGTTATACACAATTGTGCATAAACTACGTGGATATGACATTGTACAACTCATCAACCCCATGTTCTTGGAGTTGAAGGCAGAGCGTATCTTCCCTTTTTATCGCTATCTTCGCCGTCATAATAAGAAGGTGATATTGGGTGGATTTGGTATGGATTACTATTGGGTTCATGTATGCTGCAAAGATAAGCCATTGAGATACAGTGACTTCAACATAGGCGGTGAATTACGAACCAATGCTGATGCTATCAAGGAAAAGAAGGATTGGCTAGGAACTGCTAAGGAAAAACTCAATAAGATGATAGCAGAAGATTGTGATGGAATCGTCACAGGACTCTATGAGTATTGGGCATGTTATCAACCTAGTTTTCCACAGAAAACAACATTTATCCCCTTTCCCATCAAGAGTTATGCACAACCTAAGGATATTCCCAATACTATCCCCCAAAAGGTAAAACTCTTCATAGGTATCAACAAAAACAGAAGTGAATACAAAGGGACAGACATCATGTTGAAAGCCGCACAAACCATCAAGAAGAAGTATCCCGAAAAAGTAGAACTGCGCATTGCGGAAAATATTCCCTTCCATGAATATGTAGAGATGATGAATGGAAGCGATGCTATCCTAGATCAACTCTATAGCTATACCCCTTCCATGAATCCCTTGGAAGCAATGGCTAGAGGTATCATCTGCATTGGGGGTGGAGAACCAGAGAATTACGAGATTCTTCAAGAGAACGAACTGAGACCTATCATTAATGTTTTACCATCTTATGAAAGTGTATATGATGAATTGGAGAAACTCGTCTTGCACCCAGAAAGGATTCCTCAACTGAAGAAAGAGAGCATCCTCTATGTGAACAAGCACCATGAATATATCAAGGTTGCTAAAAGTTATGAACAGTTTTATCAAAAGATATTAGGCATTGTTCCATGACAATGGACATAAATATATAGGGAACCCATGTTCATCCATAAGTTCCCTATTTCTGTTGTGTGTAAACAATATTACTTTATTCCACAATCGCTGTCCAGCCACCGCCTGGTGCCAAATGAATCTGCAACTTATCGGTTGTGGATAACTGTTGATAAGTATGTTTATAATCGGTAGCTTCCCTATCTGCATTGATGCCATCGGCAAAAATGTTCGCCTTGCCACTGATGCCTTTTCCATTGAAAGTCTTGATCGTAGAAAGATCGATCGTAAGGTCACGAGGCTGCCAGTTGGTCATCGCCGCAAGATACCACTTAACTCCATTTCTCTTCGCTACTACCACATATTCACCTAGTTTTCCATCCACAGGGATAACTTCGTCATAAACTGTTGGAATTTGGGCAATGAAGTCGGTGCATTCCTGATTTTGCATATACTTCGTCGGACTATCAGCAAGCATCTGCAGAGGAGCATCAAAAATAGTGTACATCGCCATCTGATGAACTCTTGTACCTTGGCTCATAGGATGGTCGTTGTTGCCGAAGAACTGGGAACGAACGGCATTCACCATAGCTCCAGGGGTATAATCGAATGCGCCAGGAAGAGCACGGAGATATGGGATGGTGACATCATAACGAGGTTGGTCGTGTAAAGGACCATCCCCCACTCTTGGCTCCCACTTGGAATTTTCCAAGCCCTTCACGCCCTCAAAATTCACAATATTAGGATAAGCGCACTGCACGCCGAATGGTCGCATTCCATGGAGGTCGAGCATCAAATGATGTTTGGCGGCACATTCTGCCACCTCATACACCGAATTGATTGCCTTTTGATCATCACGGTCGAAGAAATCCACCTTGAATCCTTTGACACCCATGTCACCATAATGTTTCATGATTTCCTCCATCTTCTTATGACCACGCTGAACAAGGTTGCGCCACGAAGACCAGAGGATAACCCCTACTCCATTTTGCTTGGCATAGTTGATAATACCCGCCATATCCATCTTGTCGGAGAATATCAGCAAATCCTCTGGATCGCTCCATCCCTCGTCAATAATGATATATTCTAGTCCATTTCGCTTGGCAAAATCCACAAAATACTGATAAGTCTCGGTATTGATGCCAGCACGGAAGTCAACACCAGTGATATTGGTATTATTCCACCAGTCCCAAGCCACTTTTCCCGGCTTTATCCACGATGTATCCTTGATACGGCACTGAGGTCCCAACGCCTTTGCGATGTCATTTCCGATAAGTTGCTTATCCTCTTGGGTAACCAGCACAATGCGCCAAGGCAACTTCGTTACCTTTTCCGCAATATAGTTGGCACGCTCTGTAGGAACGAGATTCAAGCGAGCATATCCACCTATCTCTTCTTTCAAAGGATAAGGAGGAAAAGCTGCATGCAAGGCATGAACGGATGACGAAGATGAACTACCAGCAGCAGTACCCTTCAAAAGATACATACCGGGATAGTTTTCCACATCAGCTTCCATAACAACCGCCTTCTTGCCTTGTGGCAAACCTACAGCCAAAGGAGTGATGGCAAGGGAATCTTGATACATCTTGGAGATAGAAGCCTCGTCATAATAAGACTCAAATGAATAACACCAGCGCTCCCCTCCTCTGTTATCATTCACGTATGGCACAAAAGTAGGGTAATCATCGGCGAAAATAAATTCCGAAGTCTCGTTGATAACCTTGTTAATAACTTTCTTTGAAATAAAACGATAGGCTACTGCATCGTCAAAGACTCTAAATTGCAGATCATAATCGCCAGCACCAAGTGTCAACTGCTGATACTTGCGATTTCCCACCTTATTATTACATATAGATGATTTCTTCACCTTCATATTCTTTCCCAAGCATTGCTTATCGGTCTGAAGTGCTATTTCAGAAGGAAGCAGCACAATGGTCTTTCCACTCTTGATTTCCCACTTCAGGGTTTTATCCACAGAGATGTTGACAACCAAAGATTTGTTGGGTGACATCACGGTATATACTTTAGCCATCATTGGCAAGCTGCATATAAGAGCCAAAAGAAAAGTGATAAATTTAGTATTCATCATACGAGTTATTTTATTAGGTTTATTATCGTAGGCAAAGATACGACAAATAATCGAGATTCACAAATGATAAGAACAGAAAATAAAGGAGAAACAAGCATAAAAACAAAAAATCGAATTCTCAACACTTTGAGAACTCGATTTTTTCATTTTTTCCTAATATATATTGTATAAGTAAAAGATGATGTAAACGTTTCACAACGTCTATTTGATTTAACTGGTGCAAAGATACACTCATTTTCCATCACATAAGACGAAATATCAATTTTTATAGAGTAAAATCTGATTTTACCCCCACTTTAGAGAATTCACACCACCTTTTTATACAAAAATTACCCCATATTTAAGAAAGGGAGAGCATTTTTTCGATAGGTTTTACAGCCTCTTTTGCAATATTTTCCTCAACTTCTACGGTTGGCCAACCATATTTCAGAGCATTATAAATTTTCTTGAGTGTGTTCATCTTCATATATTCACACTCATTGCAACTGCAACCTACCCCACCTTCGCTCACCTCTGGTGGAACTGGATAGAAAGTAACATCAGGGCAATTTCGCTCCAATTCGTGAAGAATACCAGCTTCGGTGGCGATGATATACTCTTTGATTTCAGGATGCTCTTGGGCGTAATGCAACATTGTAGCTGTAGAACCTTTCACATCGGCTACTGCCAATACAGGAGCCTTACACTCCAAGTGAGCCATCACGACAGCCTCAGAATGCTCTTTCTTAAGCTTGACGATAGCCTCGACAGAGAATTTCTCATGGACATGGCATCCACCGTTCCAGAGAAGCATATTTCTGCCCGTCACGCTGTTGATATAGTTACCGAGGTTATAATCTGGTCCAAAGATGATTTTCTCGTCCTGCGGGAAACTGTCTATCACCTTCTTGGCATTACCACTGGTCACCACACAATCGGTCAACGCCTTCACGGCAGCAGTGGTATTCACATAGCTCACCACCTTGTAACCAGGATGCTCCTCCTTGTACTTCTTCAAGTCCTCAGCCTTGCAGCTATCAGCAAGAGAGCAACCAGCATTCAAGTCTGGGCACAACACGGTCTTGTCTGGGCTCAACAACTTGCAGGTCTCAGCCATGAAGTGAACACCACACATCACCATCACCTTGGCATCAGTTTCAGCAGCCTTACGAGCCAAAGCCAAACTGTCGCCCACGAAGTCGGCAATATCCTGAATCTCTCCTACCGTGTAGTAGTGAGCCAAGATTATCGCATCCTTCTCCTCGCAGAGACGGCGAATCTCTTTCTTCAAGTCCAAGGTCTCGTCAACAGGTTCGTCAACGTATCCTTTCTCAATCCATTCTTTTTTCACCATAACATTTATATTATATTTTTATTTATTTTCTTATTTCTAAAAAATATAGGGATTATGATATGCCGTGGATAAGTGGATAAAAATTTTCCTAAATATTTGGATATTAAGTTATCCAAGTCTTATACGCAGTTATTCGAAAGATGTTCTTTTACTTTCTTGTTGGCTCATAATGTTTTAATGGATTTATCAACATTTCCCCAATTCGCTGCAAAGTTAATAAGTTTATATCTTTTTTCAATCAAAATTCGTGAAAAACTTCCTTAAAACTGAATAATAACTATGTGGATATCCTCATTTGATAGTTGCAAAATCGTGAACTGTGGATTTCTACAAAGTTATGAATAAGTTATGATAAGGGTTTTCCATACACTTTTCCACAACTTTGTGGATAGATGCTGTGCAGAGCATTGGCTTACGCTCTGCACGGCGTAGCTTGTCGCCTTGCACTCCATACCATTACGCCCTGCACGGTGTAAGCTATCACTGTGCAGGGCGTAATGGTATGGGATGCTGAGTATTGGAAGTCAATGTGGTTATTGAAGAATAAATTTCACCTTGTTGATGATTTCTTCTGGCTGAATTTCATTTAGGCAAGCATAATCGCCTCGTAGGCAAGGCTTATTGCCATAGATGCTGCAAGGTCGGCAAGGTAATGATACTTGCACGGCGTTGGCATCATCCTGGTTCCATCCCATAAAGCCGGCATAAGGATGAGTGGCTCCCCAAATACTGATGACGGGAGTATTCACTAGCGATGCCAAGTGCATATTGCCACTGTCCATACTGATCATCAACTGTAGTTGACTCATGAGGTTGAGCTCCTGGGCTAAGCCGTTGAGTTGAGAAGAGGCATTGATGACTTGCGGATAGGTTTCTGCCCATTGATTCATGATGGCAGTTTCCTCTTTTCCGCCTCCGAAAAGATATAAACGAACTTGTGGATAAGTATGGATAAGTTGTTGGATAACTTTTTTCATCTTGTCGATAGGATATATTTTTCCCTTATGGGCAGCAAAAGGAGCAATGCCTATCCATGGTGATTGTTTGTCCCCAGAAGAGTGGATAACTCCAGCTTTGTCTGTGAATATCTGTGATGGCAATAAACTGATATCACCCTTGCCTTCCATAAAGATAGATGTGAAATCCAAATTGACAGGATAGCCCAAACGTGAAAAGACATCAGCATAGTTTTGAAAAGATGTGGATAACTGCACCAGTTGTTTGTTTTTGCTAGCAGTCAGTTTGTTCTTTTCCGAGCGATGCTTATCAATGTGGGCAACCTTGTACATTCCAAGATTGAAACGCATACGGAGATAGTTGGAGCGCAAGACGCTATGCAAGTCGGCTATGGCTGTGAATTTCTTAGCCACCAATCGGCGATAGAGAGCGTTCAATCCTTTTATACCTTTGTATTCACCCTTGAGGTCAGCTTCCATAAAACCCACATTGGGAGCAAGGTTCTCAAAGAAAGGTCGAGCAAAAGGACGGCTAAGCATAGTGATTCTCACATGAGGGTACTGCTTTGCCAAAGAATAAATGACGGGTACAGTCATGGCAACATCTCCCATGGCTGAAAATCTTATCACTAGAATATGCTCGGTCTTCATAATTTAAGTTCCTTTATATATAATAAGGTATATAAGGACAGATTTCCATGAGAATGACATATTCTATGGAAATCTATCCTTTTTTTGTTGGTAGATTTGGAAATCGTCTATTTCTGATTATAGAGTACAGGATTGGTAGAAGGGTCGTTGTACATCTTCATTTGGCGATATACCTTCATGTACTTATGTCCTGCCTCAATGTCTTCCAAGAGTTGGTCGATGGCTGTACTCAAGTCAACCTGCTGTTCCAAGAGAACGTTTAGTTTAGCTTGGCACTTAGCCTTATGCTCGGCTGTGGCCTCAGGGCGATTGACCTGCTCCTTCATGTGGTAAATCTTGAGGGCGAGAATACTCAGACGGTCAACAGCCCATGCAGGACTTTCGGTATTGATGCGAGCATCAGGCAAAACTTTCACCTGTGAATACTTCTCACGGAAGTAGGAGTCGATTTGCTCTACGAGGTCGGTACGGTCCTGGTTGCTCTTGTCGATGCGACGTTTCAAGGTGAGAGCTTCCACTGGGTCGATTTGTGGATCACGTATGATGTCCTCGAAATGCCATTGAACGGTGTCGATCCAACATTTCAAGTAGAGACGGTTCTCGATTGTACCTTCGTAAAAAGGATTATTGATAGGTGTATCAATGTTATCAGTCACATGATAGTCATTGATCGCTTGATTGAAAATCTCGTTGGCTTTTTGTGTAAATGTCATATCACTTTTATTATTAGTTGAACTAGTGCACAAAAGTAACTAAAATATTGCAAATTACCAACTAAAAATAGAAAAAAAGGCGAAAAAAGTGCACAAAATAGGGGTCTTTGTGCACCAAATTGCATATTTTTGCTCAAAAAGTTTGCTTATATGAAAAAAAAAGTGTTCCTTTGCACTCGAATTTTTAATTAGAAATTAATTTATAAACATTTTAAAAGTTACAATTATGTCAGAAATTGAAAGCAAAGTAAAGGACATTATCGTTGATAAGTTGGGTGTTGATGAGGCAGAAGTTAAGCCAGAGGCAAGCTTCACAAACGACCTCGGTGCTGATTCTTTGGACACTGTAGAGTTGATCATGGAGTTCGAGAAGGAGTTCTCTATCTCTATCCCAGACGATAAGGCTGAGAAGATTGCAACTGTAGGTGACGCTATCGCTTATATCGAGGAGAACGCTAAATAATTTAGCACTAATCTATACTAAATGGAATTAAAGAGAGTTGTAGTAACAGGTCTCGGTGCTGTGACTCCAGTAGGTAACACTCCAGAGGAAACTTGGGAGAACTTGCTCGCTGGTAAGAGTGGTGCTGCCCCTATTACTCATTTCGATACAACAAATTTCAAGACCAAGTTCGCTTGCGAGGTAAAAGACCTGAACATCAATGAATGGATTGATCGTAAGGAAGCTCGCAAGCTCGATCGTTACACTCAGTTGGCTATGATAGCTGCTATGCAGGGTGTAAAGGATGCAAACATTGATCTTGAGACAGAAGACTTGAACAATGTTGGTGTTGTATTTGGTGTAGGTATTGGTGGTATCAAGACATTCGAGGATGAGGTGAAGTACTTCGCTACTCACGAGGAGAATGGTCCTAAATTCAATCCATTCTTCATCCCTAAGATGATCGCTGATATCGCTTCTGGTCAGATTTCTATCCACTTCGGATTCCACGGACCAAACTACACTACTACATCTGCTTGCGCTTCTTCTAGCAATGCCTTGGCTGATGCCTTCAACTTGATTCGTTTGGGCAAGGCTAACATCATCGTTAGTGGTGGTGCCGAGGCAGCTATCTGTGCTTGTGGTGTAGGTGGTTTCAATGCCATGCACGCATTGTCAACTCGTAATGATGACCCTGAGCATGCTTCACGTCCATTCAGCGCAAGCCGTGATGGATTTATCATGGGCGAGGGTGCTGGCTGCTTGATTCTTGAGGAGCTTGAGCACGCTAAGGCTCGTGGTGCGAAGATTTATGCTGAGA
>UMLJ01063871.1_pt1 | contig 30981 bp, 19 predicted proteins | sample 1966521 | NCBI WGS metagenome assembly UMLJ01 (sample SAMEA4836199, study PRJEB28245) | human gut metagenome | biome: gut microbiome; material: fecal sample | place: Denmark | collected 2008
GAGAGTACTATGCCGACGACGAGGAGTACACCGGAGACGAGGATGGCGAAGAGTACTATGCCGACGACGAGGAGTATATCGGAGACCAGGACTGCGAAGAATATTACGCCGACGATGAAGAGTACTATGCCGACGATGATATGGCACCTGCTCGTGGCGGTAAAGGGAAAAAGAGTAAAAAGCAGGGTGGCAATAAAATAGCTGCTATCTGGACCAAATTCCTGAACATGAGTACCATGGACCGCATTATGACGGCAACCGGTGTGGCAGTGCTGATCTTGGCCATTGTGACAGGCAGTGTATATGCCAGCGCACGTATGGTGGATCATCAGGTATCGGAGTTCGTCAGTGTGGGCAGCCAGCTGGACGGCATCCAGATGATCGGTGAGCAGGGTATGCTGGCAGTGGCAGATGCAAAGCTTGCGAAGATCGCAGCAGCCAATGCAGTCGATGATGAGAATGAGGAACAAAAAGAATATGATGAGGCCGAGTATACCAACGGTGGTACCGTTGAACTGGAACTGGTCTCCGTGCAGAAGGATCTAAAGATCAAATTTACCAATAAAAAGAGCGGTAAACTGATCTCCAATGTACCTTTCAGCGTGACGATCACGGATCCCAAAGGTAAATCCGATACCTGGACCGATGATGACATGGACGGTATTATCTACAAGAAGGGCATTACCCCCGGCAACTATACGGTAGCGGTAAATACCCTGACCGATGAAAAATATAAGGATTACACACTGCCTACCGGTACCCAGAAGGTAGAAGTCAGAAAGGATATCGCTTATAAAAAGGTCGATGTGGCAAACGAGATCAAGAAGGAATCCGAGGTCAATGCGGCAAAAGAGGACACCATGAAAAATGATACTGTGGTGGAGTCTATTCTGGAAGATACCGTGCAGTGGGTAGAAAGTAAGAAATTACCTCCTACTTATAGAGAGGTAACAAAAGATACCGTGGTAAATCCGGAAAAACAGACGGCTTATAGTGGAAGATTCCTGCGCATAGCAAATGAACAGATAAGTATCAAGGTAGGAGAGACCAAGCAGCTGAATCCGCCGGCAGGAGCCACGGTTGTTAGCTGGAGCAGCGATAATGCGGCGGTGGCCAGTGTAAATAATGGTGTGGTTACCGGCGTGAAGGCAGGTGGACCTGTAACGATCACTTGTACGTATACGGAGGCTGGCAGTGCTACACCGACTCCTACACCTACGCCGACTCCTACACCTACGTCGACACCTACACCTACACCGACACCGGAGACGACCCCCACAACACCGGGGACGGGAGAAACGACTACTCAGACCCCGACGCCGACTCCCACAACACCGGATTCGGGTACATCTACAGGAGGAACAGGGGAAGGTGGTGACTCCTCAGGTGAGTCGCAGCCGGCTGAGCAGTCCGTGGGAGGCGGCAGCCTTCCTACAGCATATGCACAGGTAGGAAGCACACAGAAGACCTTTACCTGGGAAGTTACTGTTACGGAAGTCCAAAAGCCGACCGCTGTTTTGGAACCGGCATCCCTGAACGTAGAAGCAGGAAAAGAAGCAACAGCACAGGTTAAAGTTACAAATTTCACAGGTGCAACTTATAAGATCACTGCAAATTCCAATGATAAAGCAGCCACTGCGGCGGTAGATGCAAACGGTAAGATCACAGTGAAAGGTGTAGCAGCCGGTGATGCGAAGATCACAGTCACCGTAACGATGGGAACTGAGATTAAGCCACTGGATCTGGCAGTGAAGGTCACTAATGGAATCAAGATTACTTTGGATAAGACAGCTGTAACCGTTTATCCGAAATCTACGGCTGCTGTAACAGCCTCTGTCAGCGGAAGCGGAACCATAACGGCAGATTCCGGAGATAAGAATATTGCCACGGTAGCTGTAAGTGGCAAAACGATCACCGTTACCGGTGTGAAAAAAGGAACCGCAACCATCACTGTCACATATAAGGAGGGCAGCGCGGAAGCAAAAGCCACCTTTACAGTTACGGTAGCGGGCGATGTGAATCCCAGAGAGGATACAAAAACACCGTTAAAGGATACCAGCGGCAGACAGCTGTATGTATCCATCGGTGACAACCAATACCGGGCGGCAGCGTATGCGGATTATTACACTGCCACAAAGTTTTTCCTCATGGAGGAGGCCAGATATACCGGATGGCAGACGTTAGACGGTAAGGTATATTTCTTCAAGGCAGACGGCAGCAAGGTGACCGGTGAGCAGGTCATCCAGGGTGCAAAATATAACTTCGCAAGTGACGGTTCCCTGGTAGTGGGATCAGGTACTATGGGCATTGATGTGTCCAAGTGGAACGGCAGCATTGACTGGAATGCGGTTAAGAATTCCGGAGTGAATTATGTGATCATTCGTGTGGGATACCGTGGATCATCTCAGGGAGCATTGATCGAGGATCCCAAGTTCAAGACCAATATCAAGGGAGCTACGGCAGCTGGTCTTAAGGTAGGTGTATACTTCTTCACGCAGGCAGTGGATGAGGTAGAAGCAGTACAGGAAGCATCCATGGTACTGGACCGCATCAGCGGATATAAGATTTCTTATCCGGTATTCCTGGATGTGGAAGGCAGCGGCGGAAGAGGCGATGCCATCGATTCTGCTACCAGAACCGCAGTCTGCAAGGCATTCTGCAACACGATCAAGAATGCGGGATATACTCCCGGTGTCTATGCCAACAAGACATGGTTGACATCCAAGATGGATGCAGGTGCTCTGAGCGGTTACAAGATCTGGCTGGCACAGTATGCCAAGACCCCGACCTATACCGGCAGATATGATCTGTGGCAGTACAGATCCGACGGAAAAGTCAGCGGTATCATCGGCAAAGTCGATTTAAATATCAGCTACCTGGGATATTAAGATTTGCAATAAAGCCAAGACCGACTGCTCGCAGGCGGTTCTGGTGCTTTATTAGCAAATCAAACACACATGAGCAAGTAGGACGATAGTCCGGAATGCGAATGGGTGTCACGGATTCGAGAGCACGAAGTGCGGAGAAGCCGTGTTGATATTTACAATGAACAGCCGGTGAGACTGCTTGCAGGCAGGTCTGGTGCTTTATTTGCAAATCAAACACACATGAGCAAGTAGGACGATAGTCCGGAATGCGAATGGGTGTTACGGATTCGAGAGCACGAAGTGCGGAGAAGCCGTGTTAATATTTACAATGAACAGTCAGTGAGACTGCTCGCAGGCAGGACGATAGCCCGTGTTGCTATCCACCCCATTTTATGGTAGAATATCACTATCTATAGCAAAATGCGCACACCTGCGCAGAACGGAGAGAAAATGAGAACTTATCTGGTAACAGGCGGTGCCGGTTTTATCGGTTCCAACTACATTCATTACATGTTCAAAAAATACGATAACGAGATCCGTATCATTAATGTGGATGCCCTGACCTATGCGGGAAACCTGGAGAATCTCAAGGATGTGGAGAAGCGTGACAATTACACTTTCGTGAAGGCAAATATCTGCGACAAGGAAGCCATCGGCAAAATTTTCGCGGAGAACGATATTGACCGCGTGGTACATTTCGCAGCCGAAAGCCATGTAGACAGAAGTATCCGTAACCCGGAGATCTTCGTACAGACCAACGTGCTGGGTACCGCAGTGATGTTAAACTGTGCCAAGGCAGCCTGGGAGCTTCCGGACGGCAGCTTCAAGGCTGGCAAAAAGTTCCTGCATGTATCTACGGATGAGGTCTACGGATCTCTTCCCGATGATGACAATGCTTTCTTCTATGAGACCACGCCTTACGATCCCCACAGTCCTTACTCCGCCAGTAAGGCAAGCTCGGACATGCTGGTGAAGGCATACATGGATACCTATCATTTTCCTGCCAATATCACCAACTGCTCCAACAATTACGGTCCTTTCCAGTTCCCCGAGAAGCTGATCCCTCTGATCATCAACAATGCCCTTCACGGCAAGAAGCTTCCGGTATACGGAGACGGCAAAAATGTCCGCGACTGGCTGTATGTAGAGGATCATGCGAAGGCCATCGACATGGTACAGGAGCAGGGAAGACTGTTCCAGACTTACAATATTGGCGGACACAACGAGAAGCAGAACATCGAGATCATCCATATTATCATCGAGACCTTACAGGAGATGCTTCCCGATTCCGATCCCCGCAAGGCACATATCAACAACGATCTGATCACTTACGTGGAAGACCGTAAGGGACATGACAGAAGATATGCGATCGCGCCGGACAAGATCAAGGCAGAGATCGGCTGGTATCCCGAGACCATGTTCAAGGAAGGCATCCGCAAGACCATCGCCTGGTACTTCGAGCATGAAGACTGGATGAACAATGTGACCAGTGGCGATTACCAGAAATACTACAATGAAATGTATGAGGAAAAGTAAAGAATATCTGCTAAATGGGAACGATGAACGTCGTTCCCATTCGGTGTGTTAAAAAACAAGTATTTTAAGGAGGTTTTTATGAAAGGAATTATACTGGCGGGAGGTTCCGGAACCAGACTTTATCCCCTGACAAAAGCAATATCCAAGCAGATCATGCCGGTGTACGATAAACCGATGATCTATTATCCCCTGTCAACCCTGATGCTGGCAGATATCAGAGAGGTGCTGATCATTTCCACCCCGAGAGATCTTCCGGTATTCAAAGAGTTATTGGGAGACGGCAGTCAGTTGGGCATGCGTCTCGAGTATGCGGTGCAGGACAAACCCCGCGGCCTCGCGGATGCTTTTATCATCGGAGCGGAATTCATCGGTAACGACAGAGTGGCACTGGTACTGGGAGATAATATTTTCTACGGGCAGAGCTTTTCGGCAGTGCTTCGTAAAGTAGCCGCCAGAGAAAAAGGCGCGACCATCTTCGGTTATTATGTGCGCGATCCCAGAGAATACGGCGTAGTGGAGTTCGATGAGAACGGCAAGGCACTTTCTATCGAGGAGAAGCCGGAGCATCCCAAGAGCAATTATGCAGTTCCCGGACTGTATTTCTATGATAACGATGTAGTGGAGATTGCGAAGAACGTAAAGCCCTCCGCAAGAGGTGAGATCGAGATCACCAGTATTAATAACGAGTACCTGAACAGAGGAACCCTGCAGGTAGAGACTCTGGGTCGTGGATTCGCATGGCTGGATACCGGCAATCACGATGCACTTCTGGATGCGGCAGATTTCGTGGCAGCGTTCCAGAAGAGACAGGGATTGTATATTTCCTGTATCGAGGAGATCGCTTTCAAACGTGGATTTATTGATAAAGAGCAGCTGCTGGCACTGGCAGAGCCGCTGCTGAAGACGAATTACGGTAAATATTTGGTAGAGGTAGCAAATGGACTCTAAGCTGCGGAAAATGGGGATCCTGGCCTCCATGGCGGTGATCCTGCTGGTGGCACTGGCGGTAATGTATGTGAACAGGGAACAACTGTCCCCCACATCCGGCCAGAACACGGAGGTGTCCGGAGCGCAGAATGCAGGTGACGGCGAAGCAGTGGATCCCGTGCCGGAAGGCACCGGGGAGACGGACACCGCGGAAGCGGATGGCAGGATCGGCAACGACCTGAAAGCCTTTTTAAAAGATAATACGTTTTTTGATCCGGATGTGAATCCGATCCTGGAGGCGGCGAAAGATAACAGCCACCGCCTGTCACTGGTGGCGACTTCCGTGGAAAAGGATCTGCGTATCCAGATCGTGGACAATGAAGGTGTACCGGTGACCGGAGAGAGTTTCTATGTCCGGGTGGACGGTCTGGGAGATTACAAGGATCTGGATCAGGACGGCGTGATCTACATTGCTGATCTGGATTCCGGCGATTATTATATGGAACTGTTACCCATCGAAGGATATAAAGTTCCCATCACCGAGACCAAAGTGCATGTAAAAGAAAAAGTGGAATATCTGGCCATTGATGATATTTCTCTGTTGATCAAGACAGAGGATGAAGTCGATGCGGATGCCGAGGACAGTGCTGTGGCAGGAGCTTTGGCAGATGCGGACAAGACCGAGATCCAAAAGCTGCAGACTACATCCGGCAATGCGAAGGTCGGCATCGATGTGTCCAAGTGGAACGGCACTATCGACTGGGATAAGGTGAAAAATGCCGGAGTGCAGTTTGCCATCGTTCGTGCGGGCTACCGCGGTTCGGTTACGGGAAGTCTGGTGGAGGATCCACAGTTTGTCGCCAACATGAAAGGTGCAACAGCCGCTGGGATTCCGGTGGGCGTGTACTTTTTTACCCAGGCTACAGATGAGAAAGAGGCGGTGGAAGAGGCTTCTGCCGTGCTGGAGCTGATCCGTGATTTCCAACTGAGCTATCCTGTATTTATTGATACGGAGGGTGCCGGAGGAAACGGCCGGGCGGACGGACTGGATGCGGAGACCAGAACCCTGGTATGTGAGGCTTTTTGCCGGACGGTAGAAAATGCCGGATATACAGCAGGCGTCTATGCCAGCCGCAACTGGTACAACAATAATCTGCAGACCGCCAGACTGGAGAACTATCATATCTGGCTTGCGGAGTACCGCAGTGTGCCGTTATATCAGGGATATTACAAGACCTGGCAGTATACCTCCAAGGGAAAAGTGGACGGTATCGAAGGCAGAGTCGATATGAATATCACCTATGAATGAAAATAATAAAGAGTGAGGATGAAATAAATGGGCAAGATAACAGTAGAAACATGTGAAATCGAAGGATTGAAGATCATTACCCCCACGGTATTCGGTGATGCCAGAGGGTATTTCATGGAGACTTATAATTACAATGATCTTAAAGCAGCGGGAATCCCGGAAGTGTTTGTACAGGATAATCAGTCTGCTTCTAAAAAAGGAGTTCTCAGAGGACTTCATTTTCAGAAGCATTTTCCGCAGGACAAGCTGGTACGTGTGATCCGCGGAGAAGTCTATGATGTGGCTGTGGATCTGCGGGAAGGCTCCAAAACTTTCGGGCAGTGGTATGGTGTACTTTTGTCTGAGGAGAACAAGAAGCAGTTCTTTATTCCGAAAAATTTCGCGCATGGATTTCTGGTACTGTCCGATTACGCAGAGTTCTGCTACAAATGTACCGATTTTTATCATCCGGATGATGAGGGCGGTATTGCATATAACACGCCGGATATCGGTGTGGAATGGCCCATCCCCGAAGGTATGGAACTGATATTATCCGAGAAGGATACCAAGTGGGGCACTCTGGAACAGTACATGAAGGAAAAAGAGCATGAAAAAAAGTGTGAAAATCAGTAAGAAAACAGGTATTGCCCTGTTCGTGACAGCGGCAGTGATCATGGCTCTGCTCATCGTGTTCCATAAGAATCCGGGACCTGCTGTGGATCAAAGCCAGGAGCTGGCGAAAAAGATCATCTCCTGCGTTGTCATTGCGGCGGCATGCTTTGCGTTTATCCACTGGTACGATAAATTTACCGGACTGCCGGTAGAGTTATTCCAGAATAGACATCTGATCTGGAAGCTGGCGAAAAACGATTTTAAAAAGAGATATGCGGGTTCTTACCTGGGCGCGGTCTGGGCGATGGCACAGCCGGTGGTAACCGTGGCGATGTATTACATCGTCTTCGACAAGATCATGGGAAATACCAGCACACCCCTGCGGGAGGGCGTGGAAGTGCCTTTTGTACTTTTCCTGACAGCGGGACTGGTGCCTTGGTTCTACTTCAGTGAGGCACTGAACAACGGCACCAATGCACTCTTAGAGTACAACTATCTGGTGAAAAAAGTAGTATTTAAGATCAGCATCCTGCCGATCATCAAGATTATTGCGGCTACTTTTATCCATGTATTTTTCGTGTGTCTCCTGTTGATCGTAGCGGCTATTTACGGCTATTACCCCACAATCTACACTATACAGATCATTTATTACAGTTTTTGCCTGTTTATATTTGTGCTGGCACTCAGCTACACCACGTGTGCGGTAGTGGTGTTTTTCCGGGATCTGTCCCAGATCATCAGCATCGGATTGCAGATCGGCATGTGGGCCACTCCGATCTTATGGAATCTGGACGCGCTGTCTCCGGAGTGGATCATGATCCTGAAGCTGAATCCGCTGGTCTATATTGTGAATGGCTACCGCAGTGCGATCTACGAGAAAGAATGGTTTTTCCGGGATTTCTTCTCCACGATGTATTTCTGGATCGTGACGGTGGTATTGTTCGGACTGGGTGCTGTGATCTTTAAGAGACTGAAAGTGCATTTCGCAGATGTGCTATAGTACGATGGATTGTTGCAATTCCGAGAGCTCAAGGAACGGGGTACTGCATTACGGAACTGTTGTGGGGGAAACAGAAAGGGTGAAAGTAATTGAAGGGTGCTCTTGAAAAGTTAAGAAAAATATTGTTATGGAAGCCTGGCAGGGTACTGCTGGCAGTGGGCTGTTGCGGACTGCTGTTGTTAGCACTGATCCCACTGTTTCGACTGACGATTTATGCGGTTCCTTATTATGACGACTATAACTTTGGAAGATTTGCCAGAGCTGCCATAGAGCAGGAGCAGTCGAAATGGGCGGCAATCTCCGGTGCACTGGATTGTTCCAGAACCCAGTGGTATGCATGGCAGGGAACGTATTCTTCTATTTTTTTCATGACACTGATGCCGGCTGTCTGGGGAGAGCAGTATTATTTCTTAGGACCGGTGTTCATTCTGTTACTGCTTTTGGCGGGAAGCATGGTGTTTACCCACGTGATCCTGCGGAAAGTCTTCCGAATGGAGAAATGGAGCAGCCTGGCAATTCAGGCAGTGATCACCATAGCGGAATTTATGTTTATCTATTCCGCGCAGAGCGGCTTCTACTGGTATAACGGCGGGATCCACTATGTGGGAATGCATGGTTTCGGACTTTTGTTTTTGTCTGTGGCCATCTGCCTGGAGAGAGCAGAGGGCAGAACCGCGAAAGGTCTGTTATTCACTGCATCGGTTCTGCTTGCCATGATTACGGCGGGAAGCAATTTCGTCACGGCATTGCAGGGATTATTGTGTCTTCTGACCATCCTTCTGGTCAGCGTGGTAGTGGAACGGCGCAGGACGGGGCTGTGGCTGCTGCCGTCTACACTGGTGTATATCATAGGCTTCGGCCTGAATGTGGCGGCTCCGGGAAATTCCGTACGTGCCCGCAGCTATGTGGGCTGGGGCTACGGACCGTTAGAGTCCATCGGCAGATCTTTTTTGGAAGCCGTGAAACACATTCCGGAATATACCGGACCGGTGGTTCTGATGGTGATGTTATTGTTGGTACCTATGATCTGGCAGGCAGTGAAAAGCACGGATTACCGTTTTCGTTATCCGGGGATCGTACTCGCCTTGTCCTTCTGTCTGTATGCGACCGGCTATACACCGAGCCTGTATTCCCTGGGACATGCGGGACTGTCCAGAACGTTGAATGCAGTAAAAATCACCTATCTGCTGCTTTTATTTCTGAATGAGATCTACTGGATCGGGTGGCTGCGACAGTTACTGGAGAAAAGAGCGGAGCAGACAACCGGGCAATTGACGATACAGAAGTGGGCCATACGAAACGGCGCAGCAGCCTGGTGGTTTTATGTGCTGATCGGTGTGGCATGTCTTGTGATCTTCCGGGCATCATCCAATCAGGCGGGACATTATTCTTCCTACGGAGCCTATTATTATGTGCACACCGGGGAGGCTTATAATTTCCATCAGGAATATCTGGAGCGGGTGGCAATTCTGTCCGGACCGGAAAAAGATGTACAGTTGCCGGCCTATCAGTTCCGCCCGTGGTTTTTGTGCATGGGAGAAATCTCCGAGGATGCGGACAATGAGGCCAACCGTTCTCTGGCCATGTGGTACCATAAAGACAGTGTAACACTGAAAGAAAAGGATTAAGACATTATGCAGGATAAGAGAAAACTGGCAATTGAAGTTGATAATGTCCAGAAAATCTATAAATTATATGATAAACCTTCGGACCGTCTGAAGGAAGCTTTCGGATTCGGTAAAAAGACCAAACATAAGCTCCACTATGCCCTGAAAGGCGTGAGTATGAAGATCTATCAGGGGGAAACCGTGGGAATCATCGGTACCAACGGTTCCGGTAAGTCCACCATCCTGAAGATCATCACCGGAGTATTGAATCCGACTTCCGGACGGGTGCTGGTCAACGGGCGTATCTCCGCTCTGTTGGAGCTGGGTGCCGGCTTCAATATGGAATACAACGGTATCGAGAATGTCTATCTGAACGGTACCATGATGGGATTTTCCGAAAAAGAGATCGAGGCAAAACTGCCGGAGATCTTAAGCTTTGCGGATATTGGAGATTATGTCTATCAGCCGGTAAAGACCTATTCCAGCGGTATGTTTGTCCGCCTGGCGTTTGCAGTGGCGATCAATATCGAGCCGGAGATCCTGATCGTAGATGAGGCTCTGAGCGTCGGTGATGTATTTTTCCAGGCAAAATGTTATCATAAATTCGAAGAATTCAAGAAAATGGGCAAGACGATCGTTTTCGTCAGTCACGATCTGAGCAGTATCAGTAAATATTGCGACCGTGTCTATCTGCTGAACCAGGGAAATATTCTGGGAGAAGGCAGCCCCAAGGCCATGATCGATACTTATAAACGGGTATTGGTGGGACAGTACGATGAATCCGAAAATGCCGGTGAGGAATCGGAGAATCTCTTAGATGATGAAGATCTGCAGAGAGCCGCTGCGAAAAAGGCGGATGGCGCAGCCAAAGATGCTGCTGAGGCTTCCGCGGAGGCGAAGGGACAGAATCCCAATGCCCTGGAATACGGTACAAAGCAGGCACAGATCGAAGAATTTTACATTACGGATGACAGGGGTGTGCCTACCAATGCCATTCTGAAGGGGACAATGTTTACCATCCATATGAAGGTCCGGTTTATGGATCCTATACCGGCACCGATTTTTGCATTTTCCGTGAAAAATGTCATCGGTGTGGAGATCACCGGTACCAATACCATGATCGAGAAGGCGTTCTTAGACAGTGTGGAACCAGGTGATGTGAAAAATGTGACTTTTACACAGAAGATGAATCTGCAGGGCGGAGAATATCTGCTGTCTCTGGGAGTGACGGGGTACAATCAGGATACCTTTGAGGTCTATCACAGACTGTATGATGCCCTGAATATTACAGTAGTATCCGATAAAAACACCGTAGGCTATTATGATATGGATTCCAACACGAAAGTGTGGGATGCGGAGGAGAAATAAAGAATGACAGAGACCATCGGCAAAGTAACACTGAATCTGGATAAGTATCCCGGAGAGGATTATTATTGTGACGGCAGTGTGGAAGACGAGATTCTGGAGATTGTAAAAAAATACAGTACCGTGGAATATGACCGGATTATCGCAGAGAGAAAAAGCTGGCCGATCCTGTATCATCTGTCGGCTCTGCGGGAAAATATCGTGGATTTTCTTCCGGTCAAAAAGACGGACAAAGTACTGGAAGTAGGCAGTGGCTGCGGAGCCATTACAGGAGCCCTGTCCCGGAAAGCCGGATCGGTGACCTGCGTGGATCTCTCGAAAAAGCGTAGTCTGATCAATGCGTACCGGCACAGTGAAAGTGAAAATGTAACGATCCATGTGGGCAATTTTACGGATGTGGAACCGGATCTGTCCGCAGATTATGACTATATCTGCCTCATTGGCGTCTTCGAGTACGGACAGGCTTACATAGGCGGCAGCACACCTTATGAAGATTTCCTGAAAATTCTGCAAAAGCATCTGGCACCGGGTGGACGGATCGTTATCGCTATTGAGAACAAATACGGACTGAAATATTTTGCGGGATGTAAGGAAGATCATCTGGGAGACTGGTTTTCCGGAATTGAAAATTATCCGAACGGCGGTGTAGTGCGTACTTTTTCCCGGAAAAAACTGGAGAAGATCTTCGATGCCTGCGGTGTGGAAGAGCGCAGTTTTTATTATCCGTATCCCGATTATAAATTCATGACCACGGTCTATTCGGATGCGTATCTGCCGGGCCGGGGAGAATTATCCAATAATCTGCGGAATTTCGACCGTGACAGAATGTTGTTATTCGATGAAAAAAGTGCTTTTGACGGAATCGTGGAGGAGGGGCTTTTTTCTGTATTTTCTAATTCTTATCTGGCGGTGATCGGCAAGCCTCTGGATCTGAAATATGCCAGATATTCCAACGACCGTGCGGAAAGCTTCCGCATCCGTACGGAGATCCTGCGGGATGACCGGGGGAATCGGATCGTGCGGAAATATCCGCTGACCAAAGAAGCAGAGGCGCATGTGCGCCATATGATGGAAGCGTATGAGAAATTAAAACAGCGCTACGCCGGAAGCCGGCTGGACGTTAATGTCTGTCATCCGGGAGAAGAGGACGGCATCCCTTATGCGGAATTTGAATTCGTACCGGGCAGACCGTTGTCGGAACTGATGGATGAATGTCTGGACAGACAGGATATCGAAGGATTCCACAGTCTGTTTGCGGAGTATCTGGAGAGAGTAGGATTCGGAGAAGATGTTCCGGTAGCGGATTTTGATCTGATCTTTGCCAATATTCTGGTGGACGGAGATCACTGGACGCTGATCGATTACGAGTGGACCTTTGACCGTGTCATAGATACGAAAGCACTGGCGTTCCGGGCCGTTTACTGTTATGTGCTGGAAGATGAAAGACGTAATGCGTTGGAACTGGACCGGATCTTAGATCGTCTGGATATCACGGAAAATGAGGCAAGACAGTACAGAGAGCAGGAACGGGAATTCCAGAAATATGTGACCGGACAGAAATTGTCCATGGGTGAGATCCGGAATCTCTTAGGCGGCGAAATCTATAAACCCACCGAATGGATCGGGCGTTTCCGTCAGTCGGAAGGAGAACTGCGGGTACAGATCTATGAAGACAAGGGACAGGGATTTTCCGAAGAGAATTCTTATTTCCCGGAAAATGTCTATGTTGCGGAAAAAGAGGCAGAGTTTACCGTGAAATTCGACGGTAACGTACATTATCTGCGTCTGGATCCGGCAATGTGTTCCTGCATCTGTAAGATTCGGGAACTGTCCATGAACGGACAGCCGGTTCCTCTGCAGGATAAGAAAGTGTTCACTACCAACGGAAAAATCCTGAAATCTGAAGAGGGAGCGGACCATCCCAGCGTGATATTTGCCACGGAGGATCCCAATATGACGATCCGAGCAGATGTGCTGAACCGGCAGGCGGAGAATACGTTGTCTGTGAAAATGGAGATCGTACAGATCCCTCAGGCAATGGCAAAAGATATGATGGGAGTGGAGAAGAAGGGAGCGGCAGCTTGGGTATTCGGACAGCGGTGAAGCAGGTGCTGATCGCACAGCAGGATAAAAAATACGAAAAAGAACTGGCGCAGCTTAAGGTCACCTATGAACAGTGGGCAGCGGAGCAGGACCGGGAAAGCGCCGAACCCCGGGAAATTGCGGGACTTGTGGAATTCGTCATTTTCCGACATGCGGCGGGACGACTGGCAGATAATGCGACAGAGCGGATCAACGCTTATTTTACAAAGCATCCGGAAGCAGAAATCGTCTACGGTGATGAAGACCTGATGAATGAGAAGGGAGAGCGTTGCATTCCCTGGTACAAACCCTGTTGGTCACCGGATCTGTACAGAGCCTTTTTCTATGTGGGAAGTGTCGTTGCGGTACGGAGCAGTCTGCTGCAGAGAATGGGAGAAAATCCGGTCGTGACAGAGAACGAGAGCACCGGAAAAGAAATTATTTTTACAGATGCCGGAGAGATCCGTCCGCTGATGGATCGCCTGTTTTTGGGAGCCGGAGGGTTCGAGAGAGATTGTCATTCCATCGGTCATATGGAAACCGTGTTGTTCCATGGAACTTTTTCTGCAGACGGAATAGGAATCCAGGGACCGGATGCACGTGCAGACCGGGACAGCCGGGAGTGCACTCCCTGGGAAAATTACCAGCTGACGAAGGAGTCACCGCAGCTGGCGGTGGAACTGGCCTCCAGGGCGGCGGAAGGTGCCAAAGAGTTATTCGCAGGAGAGCTTAAAGTCTCGGTGATCATTCCCTCCAAAGATAATCCGGAGGTACTGGAGAAGTGCCTGCGTTCCCTGACGAGAAGGTCTGAGGGCAGGATCCCTGTTGAAATTTTGCTGGTGGATAACGGAAGCAGTGCGGAAAATAAGCAAAAAACGGAAGAACTGATCGGACGGATCCGGGAAAGCGGTGTCCCTGTCCGTTATATTTATGAACCGGCGGAATTTAATTTTTCAGCGATGTGCAACCGGGGAGCTGAACTGGCGGAAGGAAAGTTTTTGCTGTTTTTAAATGATGATATAGAAGTGTGCGGCAATGACTGGCTGGACAAAATGGTGATCCGCGCCATGCAGCCTTATGTGGGAAGCGTGGGCCTAAAGCTGTATTATCCGGATTCCGTGAAAATACAACACGACGGTATTGTCAATCTGCCGGTGGGACCGGTGCATAAGCTCCAGTTCATGGAAGACGATAAGTCTTATTATTTTGGCAGAAATCGCTTTGATCTGAATTGCGTGGCAGTGACGGGTGCCTGTCTGCTGATAAGGACAGAGGTATTCCGGGAGACGGGTGGATTCCGGGAGGCACTGCGGGTGGCCTATAATGATGTGGATCTGGGATTTTGTCTGGTGGAAATGGGATATTACAATGTGGTGCTGAATGACTGTTTTGCATATCATCATGAATCCCTGAGCCGCGGAAGCGACGAAAGTCCCGAGAAAATGCGACGCCTGACGGAAGAGAGAGAACTGCTTTACCAGATGCATCCTCAGTTCCGCGGAGTGGATCCTTTTTACCCTATGGGACTGAACCGGGAAGGACTGGACAGCCGTGTGGTTCCGGCATATCTTACGGACCGGAATATTTTACAGGAGCCGGCATGGAGATGTGAGGGTTGGCAGGAACTTCTGGAAAATGCAAGACAGGATGACTGCCTGATGGCACGGGTGGAGACTGCAGGGCCGGAGCGGATCCAGGGATACAGTGTGATCCTGGGAGATGATAACGCATGTTATGATAAACTTTTAGTATTGCTTCCCGAAGATACGCAGGGACAGCGGGAGGCGGACCGGAAGGTATGGTCCATGAAGATTTTACCTGCATATCGGCAGGAACTGGAGGAGAATCTTCCGGACCAGAAAAATGTGGCGCTGGGAGGTTTCTGTGTGAAACGGAAAACAGGGCAGCTGCCTCCGGGGAATTATGGAATCGCCGTTCTTGCGGTCCATCGGATCAGTAAGCTGAAACTGTGGAATACAACGGGAAAATATTTGACGGAGGAAAAACATGTCTGAGATCAATTATCAAGAAGCCTACGAGAGGGAGCACGAAAAATGTGCAGATCTGGCAGACAAGATCGTAGTGCTGGAATCGGAAAAAGAGGACCTGCAGTTCAAACTGGACCGGATCAAAAAGAATAAATTCTGGAAAGCCACGGGTCCGGCGAGAAGTCTGATCCATTTCGCACAGAGACAGAGGGATCGCTTGTCCCATTGCGGCGGACCGAAGGATATCCTGCGTAAGATCCGCAACAAGAGTCGCCAGAAGAGCCTGATGGAGTCCTACGGAACCGGAAGCTTTCCTGATGCGGAGCAGCGGAAAAAGGAAGAAGAGACGATATTCCCTTATATGCCGAAGATCAGCATTCTAGTTCCGCTGTGGAACAATAAAAGGGAATTCCAGATCCAGATGCTGGACTGCGTCATGAATCAGACGTATCCCAACTGGGAACTGTGTCTGGCGGACGGTTCCGACGCGGAGCACTCCTATATCGAGGAACTCTGCAGGGAGTACGCGGCGAAGGCGAATGGTCGTATCGTCTATAAGCACCTGGATCATAACGGCGGTATCTCCTATAACACCAACGAATGCTACAAGCTGGCTACCGGAGATTATATCGGCCTGTTTGACCAGGATGATATTTTACATCCTTCCGTACTGTATGCGTATGTGAAGGAGATCAATGAGCAGGGTGCGGATTATCTTTATTGTGATGAGACCACTTTCAAGGAAAATGATATTAATAAAATGCTGACCATGCATTTTAAGCCGGACTATGCACCGGACAATCTGCGGGCGAATAATTATATCTGCCATTTCAGCGTTTTTTCCCGAAAACTGTTAGAGGGAGAGGAACTGTTCCGAACCGCATTTGACGGTGCCCAGGATCACGATATGATCCTGCGTCTGACCGACAGAGCCGAAAAGATCGTTCATGTTCCCAGACTGATGTACTACTGGAGAAGCCATGAGGGCAGTACCGCAGCCAGCATTGACGCGAAGCCTTATGCCATTGAGGCGGCAAAGGGAGCTGTGGCAGATCATCTGAAAAAGCATGGTTTCAAGCATTTTCAGATCACCAGTACCAGAGCCTGCGCCACGATCTTCCGGATCCGGTATCAGATCCTGGGAGATCCGAAGATCTCCATCGTGATCGCCAATAAGGACCACGTTGAGGATCTGAAGCGTTGTATTACCTCGATCCAAAAGAACAGCACCTGGAGCAATTACGAGATCATTGTCGTGGAAAATAACAGTACCACACCGGAGATCAAGGACTATTATTCCCAACTGTTGGGATTGTCCGGCGATGATTCTTATGAAGAAAGATGCAAGCTGCATACAGTCTGCGGCCATGACGGCGGTATCCTGCACAGCGGGGACGGACGGATTTCCATTGTGACATATCATGGTGACTTTAATTATTCTGCGGTCAATGATCTGGGAGCATCTTATGCTTCCGGTGAGTATATTTTACTGCTGAACAATGATACGGAGGTTATCACAGTCAACTGGATGGAAGAGATGCTGATGTATGCCCAGAGAGAGGATGTGGGTGCCGTAGGCGCCAAACTGTATTATGCGGACAAGACGATCCAGCATGCCGGCGTGGTCATCGGACTGGGAGCACACCGCACGGCAGGACATACCCATTATCGCATCCCGGTACAGAACTTAGGCTACATGGGACGTCTGTGTTATACCCAGAACGTTACAGCGGTGACCGGTGCCTGTCTGTTGGTGAAAAAGAGCCTGTATGAGCAGGTGGGCGGTCTGGATGAGAGCTTTGTGATCTCCTTAAATGATGTGGATTTCTGTCTGAAATTACGTAAACTGGGACTTCTGAATGTGTGGACTCCTTTTGCGGAGCTGTATCATTACGAATCCATCTCCAGAGGACTGGACGATCAGGGAGAAAAGGCAGAGCGCTACAACAGAGAATCCGGGCATTTCCGTGAAAAATGGAAGGCTGAACTGGAGGCGGGAGATCCCTATTACAATCCGAATTTCTCTCTGGATCGCAGCGATTATGCACTGAAGGATCCGGCAGTTAGCGGACGTTAAATAATTCTTTTCAGTAGAGGGAATCTATGGTAAAATATCACCGGAGAGCGTTTACTGAAGATATTGAAAGATAGCGATAAAACAGGAGGATAGGAAAATGAGTTATATGGACGAACTGAATTTCTGGTTAAAAGATGATTATTTTGACCAGAAGACCAAGGAGGAACTTCTGGCAATCCGCAATAATGAAGCAGAAGTGGAAGATCGTTTTTACAAGGAACTGGAATTCGGTACCGGCGGCTTACGTGGTGTGATCGGTGCAGGAACCAACCGTATGAACGTATATACCGTTCGTAAGGCAACTCAGGGTCTTGCCAATTATATTATCAAGCGCGGTACACAGAGTAAGGGTGTGGCAATCGCATTCGACTCCCGCCGCATGTCTCCCGAGTTTTCCGATGAGGCAGCAAGATGTCTGGCAGCCAACGGCATCAAGGCATACATTTTTGAATCTTTAAGACCTACCCCGGAGCTGTCCTTTGCCCTTCGGACGTTAGGATGTACTGCAGGTATTGTAGTTACCGCCAGCCACAACCCTCCTGAGTACAACGGCTATAAGGTATACTGGGAGGACGGCGCACAGGTAACCGCTCCTATCGATAAGGACATCATTACCGAAGTACAGTCCATCAAGGATTATCATACCGTGAAGACCATGAGCAGAGAGGATGCTGTGGCAGCAGGACTCTATGAAGTGATCGGCAAAGAGATCGATGACAAGTACATGGCAGAGCTGAAGAAGCAGATCATTCATCCCGATGTTATCAAGGAAATGGCAGATGACATCAAGATCGTATATACTCCGTTATGCGGTACCGGTAACAAGCCGGTAAGACGTATCCTGTCTGAGCTGGGATTCAAGCATGTCTATGTGGTTCCCGAGCAGGAGAATCCGGACCCGAACTTTACCACACTGGATTACCCGAATCCCGAGGATCCCAAGGCATTTACCTATGCGCTTCGTCTGGCGAAGGAGAAGGATGCGGATATCGTTCTGGCAACCGATCCCGATGCAGACCGTCTGGGTGTGTATGCAAAAGATACCAAGACCGGCGAGTATGTGGCATTTACCGGTAATATGTCCGGCATGCTGATCGCAGAATATATCTTAAGAGAGAAGACTGCGACCGGTACCATGCCCGAGAATCCCGCACTGGTAACTACCATCGTTACCACCAACATGACCAAACCTATTACGCAGGCTTACGGCGTAAAGCTGATCGAGGTACTGACCGGCTTCAAGTTCATTGGCGAGCAGATCAAACTCTTCGAGCAGACCGGCAGCAACAACTACGTATTTGGTCTGGAAGAGAGCTACGGCTGCCTGGCAGGTACCCACGCAAGAGATAAGGATGCGATCGTAGCAGTGATGTGTCTGTGCGAAGTAGCAGCTTACTGCAAGAAGCACAACATGACTCTGTGGGATATGATGGTATCCATGTATGAGAAGTACGGTTACTTCAAGGAGACCCAGTACACCATCACCATGAAGGGTATCGATGGCGCAAGACAGATCGCCGAGATCATGGAGAAGCTTCGTAAGAATCCTCCTAAGGCATTCGGAGATCTGAAGGTAGAGAAGTTCCGTGATTACCAGAACGATGTTATCATCGACATGGAGACCGGAGAGAAGACTACCACAGGACTTCCCAAGTCCAATGTTCTGTACTTCGAGCTTCCTGACAATGCATGGTGCTGTGCACGTCCTTCCGGAACCGAGCCCAAGATCAAGTTCTACATGGGTGTCAAGGGAACCAGCTTAGAGGATGCAAAGGCTAAGGTAGAGAAGCTGACCGAGGATGTAAAGGCAGTACTGTAAGGCAGTGCTCCATAAATCATATTAGTCTTCAAAAGAGCGAATCGCCCGAGCAGGGCGGTTTGCTCTTTTATGAAAAGCTGGAGGTATCTGTGGCAAAGCTAAACAAGGCAAACCTTAAGAAAACTCTATATTATCTGCAACGTAACGGCCTGAGGGAAACCTGGATCTCTGTGAGGGAGCGCCTGACAGAGACAGACCGCTATTTTTTTGTGCCCTGTTCGGAAGCAGAGCTGGTAAGGCAGAGTGATAGAAAATGGGAGAAGCCGATTACGTTCAGTATTGTGGTACCCTTATATCGAACGCCGGAAGCATATCTGAACAGAATGATAACAAGCGTTATGCAACAAAGCTATCCCCATTGGGAACTGATCCTGGCAGATGCCACGGAGGATCACAGTGTGGAGGAGGTACTGAAGCAGCAGGGATTCCTGAAGGAGCAGCCGACGGATGGCGAGACAGAACCTGTCGCAGCAGATCCCAGGCTCCACTATGTGCATCTGAAAGAAAATGCGGGAATCGCTGCTAATACCAATCAGGCGCTTCCCTATGCGAAGGGAGAGTATATCGGTCTGCTGGATCATGATGATGTATTGACACCGGATGCGTTGTACGAAATGGCTGATGCGATCATCAAAGCATATGACAGAGGTGTCAAAGTCGCCTTCGCTTATTCGGATGAGGATAAGTGCGATGGAGAAGAGACCAGATACTATGAGCCCAATTATAAAGAGGAATTTAATTACGATTTAATTCTCAGCAATAACTATATCTGTCATTTTCTGGTAATGGAGAGTAAATTGCTGAAAAGCCTGCAATTCCGTCCGGAATTTGACGGTGCCCAGGACTATGATCTGGTACTGCGCTGTGTAGCGGAAGTGCTGACAGAGGGAGGGCAGACTGCGGAGAAGAGAATACTCCATATTCCGAAGGTGTTGTATCACTGGAGATGTCATGAGGCATCCACAGCAGCCAATCCAAACAGCAAAAAATATGCGTATGATGCGGGGATGAGAGCATTGCAGGATCATGCGGACCGCCGTCATATCCCGGCCACCGCGACAGAGACCAGACATGTGGGATTTTATCGGTTAAAATATAAAGAAGTATGGGAAGCCAGGCCGGATGTGACAGCTGTAGGCGGCAGAGTATTGTCCGGGAAGAATGGCAAGATCATCGGCGGCAGAATGACGGCAGCCGGAACTGTATTTTATGAAGGACTGCCGAAGGGATTCGGCGGATATCTGCACCGCGCGGAGCTGTCCCAGGATGCGGAAGCGCTGGATCTTCGCTGTATCCGTATCCGACCCGAATGCAGGGAAGTGTTTGAAAAAATCGTGGGAGTTCCGTATACCGAGATTCGGAGACTACCGAAAGAGCAGCCGATATTTAATATTACTACGCTGCCGGAGGGTGCGGATATCCGAACCTTAAGTCTGCAGTTGTCCGAAGCGTTACGGCAAAGAGGAAGATTACTCTATCTGCCGGAATATCCGGAGGAGTTTAAACCATTATGAGTGAAATAACGGTTGTTATACCAAATTACAACGGAATGAAATATCTGGCAGAGTGCATGACTTCTCTGTGCAGAGAGCAGCAAAATGCCCCCGGATATGAAGTGCTGATCATCGATAATGCTTCCGTGGACGGCAGCGTGGAATATCTGCAAAAGGAATGGTGTGGGGAAGGTGTGCGCCTGATATCTTTACCGGAAAACACCGGATTCTGTCATGCAGTGAATCTGGGGATACGGGAAGCGAAGACACCATATGTGATCCTTCTGAACAATGATACAAAGGTAGAAGCCGGTTTTGTAAGAGGCTTATATGATGCTATCCGCGAAAATGAAAAGATATTTTCCGTCAGTGCGAAGATGCTGATGTGGGACAGACCGGAGCTCATCGATGATGCCGGAGACCGTTACTGCGTGCTGGGCTGGGCCTATTCCCGGGGGAAGGGACAACCGGCGGCGGATTATGATAAGTCTGTCCCGGTGTTTTCCGCCTGTGGCGGTGCCGCAATCTACAGACGATCCGTATTTGAAGAGATCGGTTATTTTGATGAAGAACATTTTGCCTATCTGGAAGATCTGGATATCGGCTACCGTGCCCGGATCTACGGCTATGAGAACCGGTATGAACCGAAGGCGGCTGTGCTGCATTATGGCAGTGCTTCCACGGGATCCAGATACAATCCCCGGAAAACGTTACTTGCATCTGCCAACAGTATTTATGTGATCGGCAAGAATATGCCGCTTTTGCAGTGTATTCTGAACCTGCCGTTTTTTTTGCTTGGATTTGGCATAAAGTTTTTGTTTTTTTGTAAGAAAAGAATGGGAAAACTATATCTGAAAGGACTGGCAGCTGGCCTGAAAAGATCTGTAGGAACCACGGGAAGACAGCACAAAGTTCCCTTCCGGTGGCATCATCTGGGGAATTATGTGAAGATCCAGTGGCAGCTGTATTTCAATGTGTTTCGAATTCTTATGAAATCTTAAGAAATGGCTTCATAAATTCTTAAGTTGAGAAAAAAACATCGTTATTGTAGAATGAAATCGTTAAAAAGAAGCTTTTCAGACTTACAGATTGGGTGACCCATATGATAAAAGACAACCAGAAAGTCTTTAACAGGCTTCTTGTGATAATGGATGCGCTGATCACAGCCATATCCTTTGTCCTTGCCTATTATATCAAATTTTATATATTGAACGACGGTCCCGGAATCGGTGTCCTGCCTGTGCAGGAGTATTATAAGCTGCTTCCTTTTATTGTGCCCGGTTATATGTTCCTATATTACCGGTGCAGCGTGTATTCCCCGAAGCGAACCGTCCGCCGCAGACATGAGATTTACAGCATTCTGCAGGCAAATACCATCGGCCTGGCGGCATTGATCATTATACTGTATATGATCATCCGTGAGATCAACTTTTCGCGATCCGTCATGGCAATTTTTTATGTGCTGAATGTATTTCTGACTTCGGTATCCCGCATCATAATGAGAAAAGCGTTGCGGACACTCCGGAAAAGGGGATACAATCTGAAGCATATTTTGCTGGTGGGATATTCCAGAGCGGCAGAAGAGTATATTGACAGAATCTTAAGCAATCCCCAGTGGGGATATGTTGTATGCGGTATTCTGGATGAACACATTCCGGGAGGGACTACCTATAAGGGAGTGAAAGTCCTGGGAACGTTGGGGAATCTGGAGTATATTCTTCCGGAGAACAAGCTGGACGAGATCGCGATCACGCTTTCTCTGAAAGATTATGATTATCTGGAAGGTGTTGTGGATATCTGTGAGAAATCCGGCGTGCATACGAAATTCATCCCCGACTACAGCAGTCTGATCCCCAGCAGACCTTACACGGAGGATCTCATGGGACTTCCGGTGATCAATATTCGGTATGTGCCGCTGACCAACACCGGAAATATGATGATCAAGAGAGCCATGGATATTGTCGGCTCCCTGTTCGGCATCATCATTACGTCACCGATCATGCTGTTGTCGGCAATTCTGGTAAAATGTTCCAGTCCGGGACCTGTGATCTTCAAGCAGGAACGGGTAGGACTTCATAATAAATCATTTTATATGTACAAATTCCGCAGTATGGCAATGCAGACTGCAGCGGAGGAGAAAAAGGGCTGGACGGTGCGAAACGATCCCAGAGTCACCGGAATCGGCAAGATCTTAAGACGAACCAGCATTGATGAACTTCCGCAGCTGTTCAACATCCTGAAAGGAGATATGAGCCTGGTGGGACCGAGACCGGAGCGCCCTCAGTTCGTGGAAAAGTTCAAGGAAGAGATCCCGAGATATATGGTAAAACATCAGGTGAGGCCGGGCCTCACGGGATGGGCACAGGTCAACGGTCTGCGTGGTGATTCTTCCATCAAGAAGCGGATCGAGTATGATATTTATTACATTGAGAACTGGACCCTCGGGTTTGACATTAAGATCATTCTTATGACATTTTTTACAGGATTTATCAATAAAAATGCTTATTAACACAAGGAGAAGACAAGATGGCAACAAATTCTAACTACAATGGCGGCAATGGTCAGAGACCAGCCGGAAGCGGAAGAAGACCTTCCGGAAATGGACAGAGACCTGCGGGACAGCGACCTGCCGGATCGAGACCTGCCGGCAACAGTAACGGACAGAGGAGAGTATCTGCCAAGCAGCGTGCTGCCAAGAAGAGAAGAAAGGTTATCATCTTCGGTGTAGAGATTGCGGTTATCCTGATCATGGTAGCAGTATTGTATCTGGTAATGACCCACACAAATAATGAAGGCCCCAAGGTAACGGTATTAGAGACGGAAGAGCTTCGGATTCCGGAAGAAGTACAACAGGACGAAGCAATGAAGGGGTATATGAACATTGCACTGTTCGGTGTGGATGCAACGAAGGACAGCCAGCTGTACAAGGGCAGCCGAAGCGACAGTATTATGATCGCCAGCATCAATATGGATACCGGCGATATCAAACTGGTCAGTGTATATCGTGATACGTATCTGAACATCGGCACGGACTCCTATCAGAAGTGTAACGCGGCTTATTCCTATGGCGGAGCGGAGCAGGCAGTTAAGATGTTAAACATGAATCTGGATATGGATATTACGAACTTTGTAACCGTAGGCTATAAGGGACTGAGTGAAGTGATTGACGGTCTGGGCGGTGTCTATATCGATGTGGACTCCGAGGAGATCAAGCATATCAATAACTACCAGATCGGTATTGCAGAGGTCTTAAAATGTGACTACACACCGGTAACAGAGACCGGAGTACAGCTGCTAAACGGTCTGCAGGCGACGGCTTACTGCCGTATCCGTTATACCGCAGGTAATGATTTCAAGCGTGCCGCACGTCAGCGTGAAGTGATCCAGGCGATTGAAGATCAGGCGAAGAAGGCCGATTACGATACTCTGTCCAAGGTATTTAACAGTGCCATCGATGATGTTTACACCAGCTTGGATTCCAAGGATATTCTGGATCTGCTGGCTAACATCACAAAATATCGTATTGTGGACGAGGGAGGTTTCCCTGAAGAGACCATGCGTGCCACCGGTAACATCGGTGCAAAGGGAAGCAGTGTAGTACCTTTGGATCTGGAGAGCAATGTTGTATGGCTGCATCAGTTCCTGTTTGATGATGCGAACTACACCGTAACCGACAGTGTAAAGGAATACAGTAGAAAGATTGCGTCCGATACGGCACCTTATCTGAATAAATAAGAAAACGAATTGACGAGGGAGTCTTCCGGAGAGCACCGGAGCTCCCTCGTGTCATATGAAAAAGTCTTGTGTAACAGACGGGGATAAAGTATAATAGACCAGAGATTGAGAAAGTAAGGAGCGCTCTGCAATGGAGATCGATGTGATCATTCCCCTGTATAAACCGGGGAAAGAACTATTTACATTATTAGATAAGCTTGACAGCCAGAGCGTGCCGGTACATGAAGTGATCCTGCTGAACACCGGAGAAAAATATTTTGAGCAGCTGATCTATGGAACCAGATTTCTGGAGAAATATCAGAACATTAAGGTATATCATGTCTCCAAAAGAGAATTTGATCATGGCGGCACCAGACGCATGGGTGTGAAAAAATCTTCCGCAGATATTTTTGTCATGATGACCCAGGATGCCATGCCGGCAGATGACAATCTGATCGAACAACTGACGGAACCGCTGCGGGATCAGGTGGCGGTATCCTATGCAAGACAGCTGCCGAGAGAAGATTGTGCACCGGTGGAATGTTATACCAGGGAATTTAATTATCCGGCACAGTCACGGATCAAATCCGCAGAAGATCTTAAGACATTGGGGATCAAGACATTTTTCTGCTCCAATGTGTGTGCGGCATACCGACGGGAGATCTATGAGGAACTGGGTGGATTCGTAAAACATACCATATTTAATGAAGATATGATCTATGCGGCGAAAGCGGTGGAAGCGGGGTATGCGATCGCTTATGCGGCGGATGCCCGGGTGATTCATTCCCATAATTATACCAATGTACAGCAGTTCCAAAGGAATTTTGACCTGGGGGTATCCCAGGCAGAACATCCGGAAGTCTTCGCAGCATATCCTTCGGAGTCCGAGGGAAAACGAATGGTGAAAGATGTGACAGCATATTTGCGGAAAAATCATATGTCCGGCAAGTTGCTCCATTTTTATATACAATGTGCCTGTAAATATGCAGGTTATCTATTAGGTAAGAACTATCGCAGGCTCCCCGGAAAATGGGTCCTTGCTTTTACTTCCAACAAAGAATACTGGAAACAGAACAGAAAGGATGTATGACTATGTGTGGTATCGTAGGATATATTGGAACAGAACAGGCAGCACCGATCATTTTAGACGGTCTGTCCAAACTGGAATACCGTGGATATGATTCCGCGGGTATGGCTATTTTTGATGGTGAGAAGATCAACACCAAAAAGGCTGTCGGGAGACTTAAGGTTCTGGAAAACCTGACACACGGAGGCGAGTCTATGAAGGGAACCTCCGGTATCGGGCATACCCGTTGGGCAACCCACGGTGCTCCCAGTGATATCAATTCCCATCCCCATATGAATAACGCCGGTACCATTGCTGTAGTACATAACGGAATCATTGAGAACTATATTCCACTGAAGAAAAAGATGCAGGATAAGGGGTATCAGTTCATCTCTGAGACCGATACCGAGGTACTGGCGCATCTGTTAGACTACTATTATAAGGGAAATCCCCTGGAAGCGATCACTAAGGTATTGCATCGTGTAGAGGGCTCCTATGCGCTGGGTATCATGTTTGCCGATCAGCCTGATAAGATCTTCGCTGCCCGCAAAGACAGTCCTCTGATCGTAGGCAAGAGTGAGAGCGGCAGCTTTATCGCATCTGATGTTCCCGCAATTCTCAAATATACCAGAACCGTATATTATGTAGATAATCAGGAAGTGGTGGAACTGAAGGAAGACGGTCTTAGATTCTTCTCAGTGGACGAAGAAGAGATCACGAAAACCCCCGTGACCATCGACTGGGATGCCAATGCTGCGGAAAAGGGCGGCTATGAGCATTTCATGCTGAAAGAGATCTACGAACAGCCGAAGACGATCAACGATACCATTTCTCCCCGTATCAAGGATAATGATATCGTCATCGAAGAACTGAATATGAGCGATGAGGAGATTCAGGAGATCACAAAGATCCATATCGTGGCCTGCGGTTCCGCATATCACACCGGTGTTACCGCAAAATATGTCATTGAAGGTCTGGCAAGAATCCCGGTAGAGGTGGATGTGGCCAGCGAATTCCGTTATCGTGATCCCATCCTGCAGAAGGGCAATATGGTCATCGTCATCAGCCAGTCCGGTGAGACTGCGGATACGCTGGCAGCTCTGCGGGAATCCAAGGAAAAGGGCTTCAAGGTACTGGGTATTGTCAATGTCGTCGGCAGCTCCATCGCCAGAGAAGCGGACAGTGTTATGTACACCTGGGCAGGTCCCGAGATCGCCGTTGCAACGACCAAGGCTTACAGTGCACAGCTGACAGCACTTTACATGCTGGCTATGAAGTTCGCCAAGGTGCGTGGAACCATTGACCAGGAGAAGTTCCAGAGTATGCTGACAGATTTAAGATGTCTGCCGGATCAGATCGAGCTGCTTCTGGGCCAGAAGCAGAAGATCCAGCATTTCGCCAACCGTTATGTGGGAGCGAGAGACATCTTCTTCATCGGACGTGGTATCGACTATGCGATTTCCCTGGAGGGATCCCTGAAGTTAAAAGAGATCTCCTATATTCATTCCGAGGCTTATGCAGCCGGAGAACTGAAGCATGGCACCATTTCCCTGATCGAAGATGGCACCCTGGTAGTGGCTTTGGCAACCCAGCCGGCTCTGTTCCAGAAGACCATCAGTAATATGGTAGAGGTAAAGGCAAGAGGCGCTTTTGTCATGGCGGTTACCATCGAGGGCAACAAAGCCATCGAGAAGGCAGCGGATTATGTGGTATACATTCCCGAGACGAATCCGTACTTTACCAATTCCCTGGCAATCATTCCGTTGCAGCTGTTTGCTTACTATGTGGCAGTGGGACGTGGCTGTGATGTGGATAAGCCGAGAAACCTGGCAAAATCCGTTACGGTGGAATAACAAGAAAATTCCGGAGAGGTGAAAACTTCTTCGGTTTTTTTTGATCTTTCATAATTGCTTCAGAAAGTTATCACAATTCGGTCACATTTGGTGGATATACTATGTTCATAAGGTGAGAGGAAGAAATGGAAATAGTAAAAAATTTCTCACTTACAGATAGAATAGGAGGAAGCATTATGTACGAGAATGATAATTTTTCCGGTTATGAAACCGGAGATAAAAATACAACCGGTACATTCAGCGGAGTAAGCGCTGCGGGAAGTGCAAACGGTTACACCACATACCAGATGGGCGGAAGCACCGGTAGCAATACAGAACCTAAGAACCCCAAAAAGCATGGAGGTTATTTCCGGAAAGCTATGGTAAGTGTCAGTCTGGGACTTTTCTTCGGACTGTTTGCCGGCATCGGTTTCTATGCGGTACAGCAGGGTACCGGGATGCTTAAGACAGGTACGGATACCGCAGTGGTAGATGAGGTCGCTGCCGAGGCAACTACAGAAAGTACACAGAGCAGTGTACAGTCAGCTACTAATGTTACTTATGTAGAATCCGATGTGTCCGACGTGGTAGAGAAAGTAATGCCTGCCATGGTATCGATTGTGAATAACTTTACTGAGACAGCTAATGTCTTCGGCCAGCAGTATACACAGGAAGAAGCGGCCAGCGGTTCCGGTATTATTGTAGGCAAGACGGATGATGAGCTGCTGATCGTATCTAACAACCACGTAGTAGAGAGCGCAGATACGCTGACTGTTACTTTTATCGACGGCAGTGAAGCACAGGCACAAGTCAAAGGACTGGATTCCGATATGGATCTGGCAGTGATCGCAGTATCTTTAAATGATCTGAGCGATGATACCAAGAATGCCATTACCGTTGCTACTTTGGGCAGCAGTGATGACCTGAAGCTTGGTGAGCCGGTAATTGCCATTGGTAATGCTCTTGGATATGGTCAGTCCGTTACCAACGGTATCGTAAGTGCCCTAAATCGTGAGATCACTCTGGAGAACGGCTCTACTGGTACTTTCATCCAGACCAACGCAGCCATCAACCCCGGTAACTCCGGCGGTGCACTGCTGAACATGAATGGTGAGGTTATCGGTATCAACTCCAACAAGATCGGTGGTACTGCCGTAGAAGGTATGGGATATGCTATCCCGATTACTTCGGCAAGTCCTATCATTGCAGATCTGATGGAGCGTCAGACCAGAACCAAGGTAGCTGAGGATGAAGTCGGTTACATCGGTATCTCTCCGCAGGAAGTAACTTCCCAGATCTCTCAGATGTATAACATGCCGGAAGGCATCTATGTAGTATCCGTAGAGGAAGGCAGTGCAGCAGCGAATGCCGGTATCATGAAAGGTGATATCATTACCAAATTCGATGGCAGCAGCATCTCGTCCTACTCTGATCTTCAGAAGATGTTACAGTACTATGCAGCCGGTGATTCCGTAACCATAACGGTACAGAGACCTCAGAACGGTGAATATGTGTCTGTCGAACTGAATCTCACACTGGGCAGCAGACCAGCAGATAAAAAATAAATATAGCGGTTCCCAATATTGAATATTGGAAAGATAGAAGAAACCCCGGAAGATCGTCTGCATCTCCCGGGGATTTTGTTTAGAAAAACTTCACTTGTAGCAGTCATTCGAATTAGATATAATAAGCGTAGGCATGAGCAGTGCAAGGATCGTGGATTACGAAAACCGACTGCTTGCAGATGGGATTACGTAAGACACGATACGTGTAGGGCGAAGCCCGGATATCGAGGTAGCACGAAGTGATACCGAGATAAGCACTGCGCAATAGACAAAGAGGAGAATAACATGACAGATAATTACAATGATGATTATAGAGAAGTGATTCCTGAGGAAGAGAAAACAGAGACCACTCTGAACGAAAAAAAAGATAACGAAAAAAATAGCGAGAACACACAGGTAGCGGATACTTCGGGTGAAAATTCCGCTGAGAAAAAGACAGAGGACAAAAAGGACAGCAGCGAGTACGAGGATGTCTGCTTCATCTGCCGCAGACCGGAGAGCAAAGCCGGCAGAATGTTCAAGCTGCCTAATCATATCTGCATTTGCGATGACTGCATGCACAAGACCATGGAGACTGTGAGCCAGTTCGACTACCAGGGCATGTTGAATAATCCGGGCGATCTGAACCAGTTCGGCGGACAGAACGGATTCCCCAACATCAGCTTTGTGAATCTGGCAGACCTCCAGGGAGACGGCGGCATCCCCAACAAGCAGAAACTCAAGAAGAAAAAGAAAGCCGAAGGTCCCAAACCTGTATTCAACATCAAAGATATTCCGGCACCTCATAAGATCAAGGCAAGCCTGGATGAATATGTAGTGGGACAGGAAAAAGCCAAAAAAGTCATTTCGGTAGCGGTATACAATCATTATAAGAGAGTGGCTACCGATACCATGGATGAGATTGAGATCGAGAAGTCCAATATCCTTATGATCGGTCCCACCGGTTCCGGTAAGACTTATTTAGTTAAGACACTGGCGAAACTGCTGGATGTGCCTCTGGCGATCGCCGATGCTACGTCACTGACGGAGGCCGGATATATCGGTGATGATATCGAGAGCGTAGTATCCAAGCTGCTGGCAGCCGCCGGTAATGATGTGGAGAAAGCAGAGAAAGGTATTATCTTTATTGATGAGATCGACAAGATCGCCAAGAAGAAAAATACGAATTCCCGGGATGTCAGCGGTGAAAGTGTACAGCAGGGCATGCTGAAATTACTGGAGGGTGCCGAGGTGGAAGTACCGGTTGGTGCCAATAGCAAAAATGCCATGGTGCCCCTGGCTACGGTGAACACCCGCAATATCCTGTTTATCTGCGGCGGTGCATTCCCGGATCTGGATGAGATCATTAAGGAGCGCCTGACCAAGACCGCATCCATCGGTTTTAATTCCGAACTGAAGGACAAATACGATAAAGATACCGATATTTTATCTAAGGTGACCGTAGAGGATATCCGTAAGTTCGGCATGATCCCGGAGTTCATCGGACGACTGCCTATCATCTGTACTCTGCAGGGACTGAGCAAGGAGATGCTGGTGAAGATCCTGAAAGAGCCGAAGAACGCAATCCTGAAGCAGTACCAGAAGCTCCTGGAACTGGATGAAGTGAAACTGGAATTTACGGATGATGCCCTGGATGCAATTGCTGAAAAGGCTATGAAACGCGACACCGGCGCCAGAGCCCTGCGTTCCATTATTGAGGATTTCATGCTGGATATCATGTACGAGATCCCCAAGGATGACAACATTGGAAGAGTCACCATTACCAGAGAATACATCGAAGGTACCGGTGGACCTATCATTGACATCCGCAGTAATGAGATCCTGGAGCCTGTGGAGAATCTGAAGCAGATTCCGGTGGAAGAGAAATAAATTGAAAGTTAGTGAAATACCACCCGGATGACTTTGTTGTCTTCCTGGGTGGTATTTTGGTTTTGCTGTTCCGATCTTTACCGCCTGAAATCTATTTTGTGCTGTATAAGCAGTAAGTTTGAAGTGATTTTCTTTTATAGTGACTGATATTTACTGCCGGAATGGAAGCATCCTATGCCGAAGCGGTAATTGTCAGAACGTTTTCATGAATTCTTCAATAAAAATACTGCTTGGATTTCTAAAAGCACTTTCAGGGCAGTAATATGCTTGCCCT
>UMLJ01028877.1_pt1 | contig 30926 bp, 25 predicted proteins | sample 1966521 | NCBI WGS metagenome assembly UMLJ01 (sample SAMEA4836199, study PRJEB28245) | human gut metagenome | biome: gut microbiome; material: fecal sample | place: Denmark | collected 2008
CGTCACGGCGCTGCGGGCCGTGTGAAACGCCCGCACCAGCCGCTGTGCCAGCAGGGGGAACAGTCCCGCGCCCCGCAGGGCGCACACCACCGCCAGTATGCAGAACAGGCATGAGAGCGTCTTCACGTCGTAGTACCCGAGATAGGCGCTGTCCGGCGGCACGAATACGGCGGTGACGGCCGCCGCCAGCACCGCGATCACCGGCATGGCGTTGGCGCGGCACCACTGGAGAACTTTCATGTATGTATGCACCTCCGCACGATACGACTCAACGGCTGTTACCTTACCATATTTTGGCCGGAAACGCAAGGGCTTGCCCCGGCTTTCTTGCCCTTTTCCGCCGCCTGTGCTATACTGAAAGCGATACAGAAAAGGGAGGTGCTCCATGGATGACATTTTGAGCCGTTTTTCCATCAACTGCCACAGCAGCATCCGCTATGCCGGCGCGATGACGGTGTGGTTCGACCCCTTCCGCGTGGCGGACGCGCCCTGCGATGCGGACGTGGTATTCGTCACCCACGACCACTATGACCACTTCTCCCCGGAGGATATCCACCGGGTGATGAAGCCCGACGCGGTGCTGGTGCTGCCGGAGACGTGTGTGGCGGAGGCGCTGCAGGCCGGCTTTGCCTCGGCGCAGCTGCTGCCGGTGCGGCCCGGAGAGGCGTACACCGTGAAGGACCTGCCCTTCACCGCCGTGCCCGCCTATAACCTCGGCAAGCCCTTCCACCCCCGCGGGAACCGCTGGGTGGGCTATGTGGTCACGCTGGAGGGCCGGCGGGTCTATGTGGCCGGCGATACCGACGATACCCCCGATGCACGGTCCGTGTCGTGTGACGTCGCCTTCCTGCCGGTGGGCGGCACCTACACCATGACCGCCGCCCAGGCCGCCGGTCTGGCGGCCGCCCTCCGCCCGCAGATCGCCGTCCCCACCCACTACGGCTGTATCGTGGGGGAGAGGACGGACGGCGCGGCCTTTGCCGCCGCCCTGCCGGCGGACATCTCCGCCGTGCAGCTGATCCGCCAATGACCCCGTACAGAATTCCGCCCCGGTGTCGGCCGATGCCGACCAGACGGTGGAGGTGACGGCCCCGGCACCAGCCGGGGAGGATGATCGAGCGAACGAAAAAGACATTCAGCGGCCCCCGGCGTCAGCCGGGGGCCGTCACTTCATTTTTGCTGCATTTTGCTTACAAAAAAAGCACAAAAAGGGAACCAAAGAGTACAGGGCGGGTACAGAAAAAGTAAAGCAAATGTATCAAAAGAAAGCACTATTTCTCGCTTTTTTCCTCCCGCGGCAGCACCAGATTGAGCAGTACGGCCATCAGTGTGGCCACCACCACCGGGGACTTTCCGAAGATGGTCGTCACCGCCTCCGGGAACTGTGCCAGGGCCTCTGCCGCCTGGGAAATGCCCACACCCAGTGCGGCGGAAAGCCCGACGATCGTGGTGTTTCGGGCGGTCAGCCCCTCGGCGGCGATGAGCTTCATGCCGGTCATGGCGATGGTGGAAAACACCGCCGCCGTGGCCCCGCCCAGCACGCATTGCGGGATGGTGGTGAGTACGGCGGAAAATTTCGGAATGATACCGGCAAGCAGTAAAAACGCGCCGGTCAGCGCAAAAACGTTGCGATTTACAACTTTATTCGTGGCTACAATTCCCACATTCTGGGAGTATGTCGCCGTGGGAAGACCGCCCAGCAGCGCTGTCAGAATGTTGCTGACGCCATAGGCTGCGATGCCGCCCCGCAGCTCCTGCGTGGTGGGTTCCCGATCCATGCCGCCCACGGTGGTGGCCGTCAGGTCGCCGATAGCCTGAATGGCGTTGATGGCGAACAACAGCCCCAGTGCGATGCACGCCGAGGGTTCAAATGTCACGCCAAAGGGCAGAAATTCCGGCAGAGAGAACCACCCAGCCCCCGCGATGCCGGACAGATCCACCATCCCGGCCCCAAAAGCGACGGCGTAGCCCGCCAGAATACCCAGTAAAATGGACGCCAGCTTAAAAATGCCCCTGCCGCGATTGGTCAGCACCAGCACCACCGCTAGTGTAAATGCCGCAATGGCCCAGTTCTGCCAGGATCCGTACACCAGCGCTTCCGGCAGGCCCCGCTGCACCACAACGCTTTCATATGTGTTGCCGGTGCCGCCGGCCATATAGTTGATGGCCGTGGGGTACAGAGACAGACCGATGGTGAACACTACCGTACCGGTAATGACCGGCGGGAACAGCTTGCGGATAGGCTTGATGAAGATGCCCACCAGTGCTGCCACCGCGCCGCCCACGATCATAGCGCCCGACACAGCGGCCAACCCGCCGCTGCCGGAGACGATGGCCTGCATACTGGGCAGATAAGCGAAGCTGACACCGAAGATCACCGGCAGCCCCGCGCCGAAGCGCCCACCGATGGGAAACAGCTGCAGCAGCGTGGTAACGGCGGACATGACCAGCGATGCCTGTATCAGCAGGACCCGCTGGTCATGCGCCAGTCCGGCCACGTTGGCAATGATGATGGCTGGGGTCACGCAGCCCACGATCATAGCCACCAGGTGCTGCAGCGCCATGGATACGGCCATGCCAACAGGTGGCAAGCCCCGGTATTGAAACAGCGCCTCCCGGCGGCATTCAAGCTTTCGCATGGTGTGGTCTCCTTTGTGCGTAGTGTGCTCAGTATAGCACGTTTTTAACGGAAAACTCAACCGTTTTCTCACAAACAGCCCAAGCGGCGCAAAACCACCCTCCGGTGATGCCGGAGGGCGGTCAGATCATGCGTGTTTATGCCTGCGGACACTGGCGAAAAACGGGCGCTTCAGCGTGTCTGTACTGCTGAACAAACCGGATTAGAAGGATGACAGCGCCCCGCCTGCGTGCGGGGGCGCTGTTTTTGTGCTTGACAAGGGAAGCGCAGCGGCATATAATAACGCATTGTTATTGATAACGCATAGTGATCGTTGAGGTGAGTGTAATGCCGGCAGCAAAACGGATATCCAAAGAGGCCATCATCGACGCCGCAGCGGCAGTGCTCCGCATCGGCGGGTTTGAGGCGATCAACGCCCGCAGTGTGGCGAAGGCGCTGGGGTGCTCCACCCAGCCTATCTATCTGTCCTTCCGTAATATGGAGGAGTTGAAGTCCGCGCTGACCCAGCGGGCCATCGAGCAGCATACCCAGCGGGTACGGGAATCTCTGCGGGCGCATGAGGGGTGCGATAGTCGGTACAGCAGCTACGGCATGGGCTTTGTGCAGTTCGCGGCCCAGGAAAAGCAGCTGTTCCGCTGGCTGTACCTGGAGGACAACCAGCCGGGCCGCCATCAGGAGGACGTGCTGGAGCCGGAGATCATCCGGACCGTCATGGACGAATTCGGCTATGACGAGGTCACGGCCCGGGCCTTTCACCGGGATATGACGTATTATTCCTACGGACTAGCCATCCTCGCCAACACCGGGCATCTGGCGCTGACAGAGACGGAGCTTCGGGAAGCCTTTCGACGGGAGTTCCGTGCATTGGCGGCGTATTACGGTCCGCCGAAGAAGCTGCCGGAATTTGCAGAGAGGGAGAATGCAGTGCATCAATTATTCCGCTAAGAGGCCGTCTTGCAAAATTGTAAGAAAATCGCAGGAAATGTAAGGAAAAGCAATGGCTGCCATGGGATAATGGCGGTATACTCCTCCGGTGGGAAGAAGGTGTTGAAGTGAAAACAAATAAGACATTGGCACAGAAGCTGTGTCTGCTGGACCTGGTGAGTCTGCTGTCGTATACGGCGGCTCTGCTGGCAGCGCTGTGTTTTTTGGTGCTGCTGCCCGGGTGCAGCCTGGGGGAGAAGGTGGATCGCGAGCCGGTGCAGACACTGGAATGTACCCGCCCGGCATCCCTGTCCGGGCTGTATCCGGCGGGCGGCAGCGTGGTGCTGATCAGCTGGGCGGACTATGAGAGCGGCAGGACCACTGTGCAGCTGGTGGATGCGGAAGCGGACACCGTGAAGCGTGAGGTCACGCTGGATGGGGTTTGGGATACGAAGCGGCAGGCCCTGGCGCATGGATTTGCGCTGTGCGACCGGGAGACGAAGCGTTGGAAGCTCCTGGACGATGTGCTGACGGAGACAGGCAGCTTTGATGCGGAGAACGTGGATGGCTTTTTCTCATATGACGGGGAGAACTATTACTTCCTGCGGGACGGGGTGCTGCATTGTCAGAACGTAGCCGGAGGAGAGGCACAGCCGGTAACGGCGCTGTCACAGCTGCGGTTCGCGGAATTGACGGCCTATGATGCGGCAAGCGGGCGGATGGCGGCCCTGTTCCTCCTGTCACCCTACGGCAGCGTCTGCGGTACGGCGGTCTTTGACCCGGAGACGGGGGCGATCAGCCTGCTGCAGGAGCAGCGGTATCAGGTGATGTTGGCGCCGGCGGGCGGCATGAGCCTGCTGGCCTTTAACAACGATAAAATGGGATATTCCGCCCTGTGCGGCGGCGGCGATACGTTCTGGTTCGCCGATGCTCCGCTGTTTCTGGACGCGGGAGGCGCGCTGTACGCCGTCGGCGATGCGGAGGAGCTGATCGGTGTGGGAACGGGCCGCACGACGCTGTATAACGTGGGGGAGAGCATCACGGCCTGCGACCTGACGGCTAACGGTATCGCCGGAGAGATGTACGACTGCTGCGTTCTGCCGGAGGCAGGCCTGCTGGTGGGCGGCATGTATGAAAACGGCGTCTTCCGGCTGTACGTTATAGACCCGGCGCAGCTGATCTTCGAGCCGGTAGCGTCAGCGGTGTCCGTCCCGTCGCCGCTGACGGTGAATGAGACACTGCTGCAGGCCTATTGGGGTGCCCTGAACGGCCTGCCGGTGGCAGAGAGCTTACAGGAGGCGCGGCAGCAGGCGGATATGTTGGAGCAGCGATACGGCGTGCGGATACTGCTGTCCTCCCAGTGCAGGGAGGCGGCAGAACTGAGCAGCTATCCTATCACCCTGTCGGACACCATGGACACGGAAGCAGAGCTGAACGGCGTCCGCGCCGTGCTGGCGGCGATGGACCGCAGCTTTGCCCTGTATCCGGAGGGCTTTCTGGCGCAGTTCCGCAACCGCGCCGGTGAGGGCGGGCTGTGCTTCCTGCTGGTGGCTCACATCGACAGCGACTATGGCGTGGTAGGCTGCACCTGCGATTCGGCGGACTGGCAGTATATCGCACTGGACGTGCAGGCCGACTATATGCGGGAGGGTACTGTCTGCCACGAGATCTGGCACGCTACGGAGAACGAGATACTCTCACGCGATTACACCGCCTTTAACTGGGATGACTGGAATGCGCTGAACCCGGCGGGCTTTACCTATTGGAACGACAGCGGTGACTGTGACCGGTACGACGCCCGCTGGACCATGTTCGACAACGGCGAGGGCGTGTACTTTGTGGACAGCTACGCCAAGCTGGCGGCACAGGAGGACCGGGCGCGGATCATGGAGTATTTCATGGCTCATGAGGACGAGGCGGGGCTGCTGATCCAGTCAGACGCCATACGGCAGAAGCTGACGTGGATGTGCCGCGCTGTGCGGGGGTGCTTCGATACCGCCGGATGGGGAACGCCCCGCTGGGAGAAGCTTTTGTAAAATAAAGGAGAGTCTATGATACCCGAATGGAAAATATATCCCCGTTCTCAGGGACACAGTACCGTGTACCTGCAGAACGTGGTCACAGATCCCGCCATACAGGTGGGGGCGTACACCATCTATGACGATTTTGTCAACGACCCCCGGGATTTCCAGCGGAACAACGTGCTGTACCACTATCCCGAGTGCAACCATGACCGGCTGATCATCGGAAAGTACAGCTCCATCGCCTGCGGGGCGAAGTTTATCTTTAATGCGGCCAACCATACGCTGAACAGCCTGTCTACTTACCCGTTCCCCATCATGTTCGAGGAGTGGGACCTGGGGACGGCGTGCGAGGACATTGCCACCGCCTGGGATAACCACGGGGATATCGTGGTGGGCAATGACGTATGGATCGGCTATGAGGCCGTGATCCTGGCGGGCGTTACCATCGGCGACGGCGCCATCATCGGCAGCCGCGCCGTGGTGACAAAGGATGTGCCGCCCTATACCATCGTGGGCGGTCTGCCGGCCAGGACCATCCGCAGGCGATATGACGAGGAGACTGTCGCGCGGATGGAGAAGCTGCGGTGGTGGGACTGGCCGGAGGCGCAGGTGCGGCGGGCTATCCCGCTGCTGCAGGCCGGCGATCTGGACGCCCTGGAGAAGTTGGCATAAGGCCGGCGGCCGTGGACCAGGCGTACACGCCGGGCACTTTCTGACCCTGCTGTAAAAGAGTATCTGAGGGATACGTGTATACGGACAACGAAATGAGCCCTCCGGCAGCTGCCGGAGGGCTTTCAACTGCCTGTTGCGAAACGGGCCGGGGAAAGGTATAATCTAAGGAGAACATACTGCGGAACGGCGAGAAAGGAGAAACCTATGGGTAATGTGACAGCGGACCGCGCATGGGATGTCCATCCGGTGACGGAGGCGGACATAGAGGCGTATCTGGACATCTATCTCAATTCCTATCCGGCGTACAAGACGCTGGACGAGGAATGCCGGGCACACTACCGGAGCAAGCATCTTACGGAGCTGCGGGAGGACACCCAGACTCGGACGATGGGCCTGTTTGAGGGCGGCACACTGATCGCCACCATGAAGCTGATCCTGTTTTCCATGAACTTCTTTGGGGTCATGCAGCCTGCCTGCGGTGTGATGGCGCTGGAGGTACACCCCCTGCACAAGAAGAAGGGCGCGGCGCTGTATATGATACGGTATGCCGAGCGCTATGCACGGGAAAACGGCGCGCTGCTGACCATGCTGCTGCCGTTCAACATCGGCTTTTACCGTCGGATGGGCTACGGCTTTGGCGGGAAGTTATATGAATACCATCTGCCAACCGGGGCACTGCCGCGGTTGGACGGAGAGGTGCGGGCGCACCTGCGCCTGCTGCAGCCGGAGGAGTTTGACCAGGCGATGGACTGCCAGCGGCGCTTTGCCGCCCGAAACCATGGCATGGTGGAGAAGTTCGACGAGGAGCTGCGCGGAGCCCGGGGGGATATTCAGGTGCGCCGTATGGGTTATTACGACGGCGGACGCCTGTTAGGCTACGCGGCCTATCGGTTTGAAAGCGCCAGTGCGTGCAACTATACCCAAAACCGGCTCAGCGTGGAGGAACTGGTGTATGAGAACGGCACAGTGCTGCGGGCGCTGCTGGGCGGCCTGCGGATGCAAGAGGATCTGGCCCAGACAGTGATACTGCGGATAGGGGAGGAGGATTTCCACCATCTGCTGGACGATCCGCAGGACGTGTCCGGAAACTACATCGACTACGGCTTTTTGCAGACCAATGTTTCCGCCGTGGGGACCATGTTCAAGCTGACGGACGGGGCGGACTTCGTGCGGCGGACCGGCTATCGGAATTTCCCGGCGGGGACGCTGACGGCGGCCTTCCGCTATCGGGATGAGATGGCGGACCGGGAGGAGGAGCTGCGTATCGGCTTTGCCGATGGCCGTTGGGCCGTGGCAGAGGGGACCGCGGACGTGACGGTGATCTGCCGGCAGGGGGATCTGGCGGCGCTGCTGATGGGGTCCTGCGGTCTGACGGCGCTGCTGCGGCTGGGTGCGGCGTCCGCAGATGACGCCGAAAAGGCGCGGCAGCTGGCACAGCTGCTGTATTGCAGCCAGAAGCCCTGGCTGAACGCGGATTATTGAGCTGCCGCGGTTGACAAATAGAAAACAACGCAGGAGGACAAGAGATGCGGAACATATTGAAGGAAAAGCTGGCCAGAGGCGAGAAGCCGCTGGGCACATTCGTGGGTATCGGCAGTGCTGCCGTGGTGGAATGCCTGGGCTGTGCGGGGCTGGATTTTGCTATCCTGGACAATGAGCACAGCCCCATCGAGGCGGAGACAACCACCCGGCTGGTCTGCGCCGCGGAAAGGCGAAACATCACGCCCCTGGCCCGGGTGCTGAAGGATGCTTACGGTCTGGTGGAGCGCCCCTGCGGCGCGGAGCCAATCCAGGGTTGCGATGTGATACTGTATCAAACGTCCCGCCGCCTGCCCCCCTATATCCAGCGGCTCATCGACAGGATCGAGGGAGAAGACCGGGCGTTCCCGACGTAGTCCGAGCCGGAATAGCGTCCGACGCGAGCTGCCGTGAAATTTTGCTGAACAGCTGTTCAGCGCTGTGCGGCACACGGTAAAAAACAGATCCGCCTGAGGGCGGGTCTGTTTTTTGCAAAGCGGGCTGTTCTGTGTAATGAAGCACCATGTGCGGCGGATGTATATTCCTCCGACACCGGACAAAGACTACGGATGTAAAATCTGCTTTGACTGGAGGAATTTCATATATGAAAGCAACAGGCATCGTGCGCCGCATCGACGACCTGGGCCGCGTGGTCATCCCCAAGGAGATCCGCCGCACTATGCGTATCCGCGAGGGCGACCCGTTGCAGATAACATTGGCACCGTGGCAGCGTTTCAGCTTCGCCATGCTGGACTTAGCCCGCCGTTCGGGGTGGTAACTACATCAGAAAAGGCCGCACGGTCGAACCGTGCGGCCTTTTAATTTGCGTAAATACGCAAAATCCCCGAAAGTGAATATTGACTTGCTTTCGGGAGTACAATATAATGAGGTCAAGAAAACTGCGTAATTACGCAAAATTCCCGAGTGAGGTATGGGTATGATTGAACGGAAAAAATATCTGGAACGGCTCATCGCAAGAAAAGAAAACGGTTTAGTGAAGGTCATCACCGGCATCCGGCGGTGTGGAAAGTCCTATCTGCTGTTCAATATCTACAAGAGCTATTTGAAATCCATCGGTGTGGAGGACGAGCAGATCATCTGCCTTGCGCTGGACGATGACGAAAACATCCAGTACCGCAATCCGCTGGAGTTGGGCAAATACATTCGTAGCATGACCACAGATGAGAGCAAGACCTATTATGTGTTCCTCGACGAGATCCAGAAGGTCGTAACCATTCAGAACCCCTACATTCAGGGCGCGGAGGATAAGATCGGCTTTGTGGATGTGGTCCTCGGCCTGATGAAGCACGATAATATTGACGTGTACGTGACGGGCAGCAACTCGAAAATGCTGTCCTCGGATATTTTGACCGAATTTCGCGGGCGCGGCGATGAGATCCGGGTCAATCCCCTGTCTTTTGAGGAGTTTTACCACGCCTACGAGGGTGACAAGCGGGACGCTTGGCAGGAGTATTATACTTACGGCGGACTGCCCCTCGTGATGATGAAAAAGAGCCACGAGGAAAAGGCAAAGTACCTGCAATCCCTGTTTGATAAGATTTATCTTGGCGACATCATCGAACGGAACAAGATCTTGCACGATAAGTCCGTTTTAGATGATATTCTGAACATCATTTCCTCCTCAGTCGGCTCCTTGACCAATGCGGGTAAAATTGCCAAGACCTTCCGCAGCGAGCGGCAGGTCAACATCAGCGATGAGACTGTCAGCCGGTATCTGGAGTTTTTCGTGGATGCCTTTATGATCTACAAGGCAGACCGCTATGATGTGAAGGGCAGAAAATATATCGGCTCGCCGCTGAAGTATTATTTCAGCGATGTGGGCTTGCGAAATGCCAGACTGAATTTCCGCCAGCAGGAAGAAAATCATATCATGGAAAACATCATCTATAATGAACTTCTGTGTCGTGAGTTCAATGTGGATGTGGGCGTGGTGGAGTACTGCTACAAGGATGAGCAGAAAAAGAGCAAGCGCACACAGTTGGAGATCGACTTTGTGGCAAACAAGGGGAGCCGCCGGTATTATATCCAATCTGCCTTGACCGTGGCGGACGAGGAAAAGCGGGCGCAGGAAGTAAACTCCCTCAACCGCGTGGGGGACTCCTTTAAGAAGATCGTGGTGGTGAAGGACAATATCATCCCATGGCACGATGAAAATGGGATACTCTATATCGGCATCGAACGGTTCTTGCTGGAAGAGACTGCAATGGAACTATAAGGCTTTGGAAACGAACACTCCAAATACATTCAGGAGGAACTGAAATGGTCAATATTCGAAAACTCGAGGCAGAACTTTGGGAATCTGCGGACTTGCTCCGCGCCGGTTCCAAGCTGACCTCTAACCAATACTGTATGCCCGTACTGGGCCTGATTTTCCTGCGTTATGCTTATAGCCGTTTCAAAATGGTGGAGACGGAAATCTTGAAGGATCGTCCGGTACGTGGTGGCCGGGTGTTGCCCGTGGAGGCCAGCGACTTTGCTTCCAAGAGCGCACTGTTCCTGCCCAGAGAAGCGCAGTATGAGTATCTGGTCAATCTTCCCGCAGGTATTGTATCTGCCGGACTTGTCAACCAGAGCGGACACATAATGAACAGTCTGGGCGAGGTCGTCAACAACGCCATGGAACTGGTGGAAGCGCAGTCCGAACAGCTTACCGGCGTGCTGCCCAAGGATTACACCATCTTCTCCGATGAACTGCTGGCGGAGCTGCTGCGCATTTTCAATAACAGTGCTCTGGATGAGGTGGGCGGTGATGTCATCGGTCGCATCTACGAGTATTTCCTCAACAAGTTTGCAAAGAACATCGCCCAGGACGATGGCGTGTTCTTCACGCCCAAGTCCCTGGTCAAGATGATCGTCAATGTGCTGGAACCCTCCGGCGGCATTCTCTTGGACCCCGCCTGCGGCAGCGGCGGAATGTTTGTCCAGACCGGTGATTTTGTCAATCATGCAGGCATGAATGCAAACAGCACCATGACCTTCTATGGTCAGGAAAAGGTGGAATACAACGCCCAGCTCTGCCTGATGAATATGGCTGTCCACGGACTTGCCGGTGTCATCAAATCCGGTGATGAGGCCAACACCTTCTATCACGATGCCCACAATCTGAACGGCTGCTGTGACTATGTTATGGCGAATCCGCCCTTCAATGTGGACAAGGTCAACGCCGAATCTACCCAGAGCGCAGGCCGCCTGCCCTTCGGTATGCCGTCGGTCAACGCAAAAAAGGAAGTGGGTAACGGCAACTATCTTTGGATCAGCTACTTCCATTCTTACCTGAACGAGCATGGTCGTGCCGGTTTCGTCATGGCTTCTTCCGCTACGGACAGCTCTGGCAAAGACCGCGATATCCGCCAGAAGCTTGTTGAGACTGGTCATGTGGATGTGATGGTCAGTGTGGGTAATAACTTTTTCTATACCAAATCCCTGCCATGCTCTCTGTGGTTCTTTGACAAGGGAAAACGGGAGGAATTGCAGGATAAAGTGCTTTTCATTGATGCCCGAAACTATTATACTGTAGTTGACCGAACCCTGAACGAGTGGAGCGATTGGCAGCTCAAAAATCTGAACGCCATCGTGTGGCTGTACCGGGGCGAGCCGGAGAAATATCACAAACTTCTGAAAGAGTATTATGCAGAGATTTCGGCTTTGCTTGCTGAACTGGATGATATTTGCCGTGATATTCCTGTTTATACAGATGACATCTATGCAGATATGATTCAACATGTGCAGGCGTTTTCCGCTAAAGTTACATCAATAAAGGTTCTTTCCGATTGTTTCGATGCGAAAGAGTATCTCAATAGGATTTATGATTCTTGGAGGCGAACAACTGAACAGATATTTGACGATGTGACACTATTTGAACGCATTAACCAGTATTTTACAGCAAAAAAACGCGGCTATAAAAACATTAAAGACTATAAAAAGTCTGTTATAGCTGAACAGGATGCTGCCAGAAATAAATTGAGCAGAATCCTTACTGTGATTGATGATGCTCAATGGCTCTATGAGAAGTTCGGCGAGGGTGAATATCGGGACATCCCCGGCCTGTGCAAGGTGGCAAGCTGCGCCGAGATTGCGGAGAAGAACTATTCCCTGACGCCCGGCGCCTATGTGGGCGTGGCCGCTGTGGAAGATGACGGCGTGGACTTTGCCCAGCGCATGGCGGAGATCCATGCGGAACTGCTGACCTTGCAGGAGGAATCCAATGAACTCATGGACACCATCTCGAAGAACATGAAGGAGATGGGGCTATGAATTGGAAACATGTATCCCTTGGAGAGATTTCTGTTAACATCCAAACGGGTCCGTTTGGGTCTCAATTACATCAGTCAGACTATTCGGAAAAAGGTACTCCGGTAGTAATGCCCAAAGACTTAATTTCTGGTCATATTTCCGAGGAATCTATTGCTCGCGTAAGTGATGACCATGTTGAACGGTTAAGCCGCCACAAAATCGAAGTTGGCGATATTCTGTATTCTCGTCGAGGTGATGTTGGCCGATGTGCCTTTGCCAGTGAAACTGAAGCAGGATGGCTTTGTGGGACAGGCTGTTTGCGCGTTACGATTGATAGCCGCAAGGCAAATCCAAAGTTTGTATTCTACCAATTACTAAAAGCAGACACGATTGGGTGGGTAGAAAAGCATGCTGTAGGCTCTACAATGCTCAACTTAAATACTTCTATTTTGAGCAGTGTCCCGATTGACCTTCCATCACATGACAAACAGAATCATATTGTAGGTGTTCTCTCGGCCTACGATGATCTGATTGAAAACAACCAAAAGCAAATCAAGCTGTTGGAAGAAGCGGCGCAGCGGCTGTATAAGGAATGGTTCGTAGACCTGCGCTTCCCCGGTCACGAAACCACCCCCATCGTGGATGGCGTACCGGATGGGTGGACATACAAACCATTCTCCGAAGTATTTGACTATGTGCGGGGTAAATCCTACACATCTAAAGAACTGTCGGATACAACTGGCATTTTAATGGCAAACCTGAAAAACATCCGTGCATTTGGTGGGTACAACAGAAATGCAGAGAAGCGATTCACTGGCCAGTATAAAGCAAATCAGATGCTTTATGCCGGCGATATAGTTATGGGTGTTACCGATATGACTCAAGAACGGCGATTGGTTGGTCATGTTGCCCTTGTTCCGGACTTGGGTGAAAAGATGACATTCTCCATGGATTTAATTAAGATCATCCCCAAATTGACTGATAACCTTTTCTTGTATTCTGCGATGTACTATGGGGGATTGAGTAAGCAGATTTCCCCCTTGGCTAACGGTGTTAATGTGCTTCATTTGAAACCGGAGGCCATGATGGGAATCGAAATGTTGATTCCGACCAAAGACATTCTGGAGCGATACCACCAGCAGTTCGCACCAATGGTTACAAGAATTGAAGCATTACAAAAGCAATGCGACGTTGCTGCCGAAGCTCGTGATCGCCTGATCCCAAAACTGATGAACAGAGAAATCGAGGTGTAAATATGAGAAAAATGCCATTGAATCAGATAGCATTTGGGAAAACAGATGCATTTAACGAACTTAACACCTTTGGACAAGAATACTTTATGGAGTCCTTTGTTGCCAACCCCAAATATCACATTGATGATTTTCTTTCCGGAAGTAGATTCTTTGTCTGCGGGAAAAAGGGCACGGGAAAATCCGCCCTTCTAAAGTATCTTGAATGCCACTTTTTGAAAGATGAAAGTAATTTAGTGTTCCCTATTCGCTTTAAATCAGAAATTGAGCAAGTAGACAAGGATTCGTTTGAAGAGATTGCTTCTGCCCCAGATAATTCCACAAAGAACGAGAAGTATGATACATCCTCAATTTTGGATCAATCATCATATGTGCTGGTGTGGAAAACTTTCTTAATTAACCAGATTATCACCAGAGCTTCTGCTGGAGAATACCGTGTTTTTAATGAGACTTCCACAGACTATAAACTGATCGTATCACTTTTAAAATGCATCTACGGAGAGAGTAAAACATCGTCCGTAGTTATGCCCAAAATTAAGAAAGGCTCAATAGAATTAACAGCTGCTTTTGCAGAGAACCTTTCTGCCTCACTCAAACTCGAACTGGAATTTGATTCCCAAAAAAAGAGAATTAACTATACGAAACTATCAAAAAAAGTATATCAGATTTTTTCTCAACTTGAATTTGTTCACTCTCCAGTATATGTGTTGATAGACGAACTCGAATTGTCGGTTCGGAATAAATATCAGTTTGAAAAAGATGTTGCTCTGGTTCGGGATTTGATTATAGCTATTGATGACATGAATACACTTTGTTCCAACAAGGGGATGCAGATCCACACCATTGCTGCAATTCGCAGCGAAGTTCTCAGAAATGTGCGGAGCACAGGATACGAATTGACGAAACCAATTGAGGATCGTGGAATTGAAATAAACTGGTTTCAAAAGGGAGGAGACTACAAGGAGAATCAACTACTTACAATCATAGAAAACAAGATTCACGCTTCCGAGCAGATGAGTGGCTTTCCCCCTTCAAAAGACGTTTGGAAAGAATACTTTGGTGAGGATATAAACGGAGAAGAAACACGCAAATACATTCTCAACAATTCACTCTATAGACCGAGGGATATTATTCGTATGATGTCTGCCATCCATAATCAGATTGGGACATCTGAAAAATTTACTCAAGAAGCATTTGATAAAGCCCAACAGGAGTATTCCGAATTAATGTGGACCGAAATCAAAGACGAGTTGAGATTGTCATACTCAGAAGATGAAGTCAATGCTATCTTTACCCTATTGAATCGGATCACTATGCCGTTCACATATGAAATATTATCTCAGCGGATAGCGCAACTGGGAAAGTTTTACCCCAGAATGCCAGAACTATTAAACAGTGAGCGGCTAACTCAAATGCTTAATAAGTTATACGAATTAGGTATAATTGGTAACACGGGAAAGCCTATGAATTTTGTCTTTCTCGGACGGACTGCACTTGATCTTCTCGGAAGGATGGTCATTCATACACCGCTGCGTAATTATTTTTCGGTTCAGTACGAAAGATAACTGCTATTCTATGTTAACACTTAGCATGAAGAGACAGAGATAGGAGATGCTACCATGAGCTACGACTATTCCGAAAACATACTTGTACAGGAAAGCGCTGGTCACTTGCTTCAGAATGAGCTGGGCTGGGAGGTCGCTTTTGCCTACAACACCGAGCAACTGGGCGAAAACGGTAGCTTTGGCCGCAAAAGTTACAAGGAGATCCTGCTGATCCGGTATTTTCGGGAGGCTCTGCTACGCCTCAACCCGTGGATCACTCCGGCCCAGATGGATGAGGCCCAGCGCAAACTGGAGCATCGTCTATCCACCGCCTCTCTGCTGCAGATCAACGAGGAAAAGTATTTCCTGATCCGTGACGGCATTCCGGTCACCGTCAAAAAGCCCGGCGGCAAGACGGAAGAAAAGCGCGCCGTTGTGATTGATTTTCAGAATCCGGGCAACAATTGCTTTCTCGCCATCAAGGAGCTGAAGATCCACGGCGACCTGTACCGCCGCCGCACCGATATCGTCGGCTTTGTCAACGGCATCCCGCTACTGTTCATAGAGCTGAAAAAGAACACGGTGGATGTGCAGGACGCCTACACCAACAATTACACCGACTATCAGGATACCATTCCGCATCTGTTTTACTACAACGCTTTTCTGATCCTCTCCAACGGAACGGAAGCCAAGGTCGGCACGCTGGGCAGCAAATATGAGTTCTTCCACGAGTGGAAGCGTTTGTCGGAACAAGAACAGGGCAGCGTGGCGCTGGAAACCATGCTGCGCGGCATCTGCAAAAAGGAAAACTTTCTTGATTTGCTGGAAAACTTCATCCTGTTTGACCACTCGGGTGGGCATACAGCAAAAATCCTTGCCCGGAACCACCAGTATCTCGGCGTCAATGAGGCGGTCAAAGCCTATGAGGCCCGCAAGCTGAACAACGGCAAGCTGGGTGTGTTCTGGCATACGCAGGGCAGCGGAAAGAGCTACTCCATGGTGTTTCTGGCGCAGAAGATTCGCCGTATGTTCTCCGGTTCGCCCACCATTGTCATCCTGACTGACCGGGACGAGCTGAACACCCAAATTAGTGATACCTTTGAAAACTGCGGGTTGCTGGGCAAGACAAAGGCCAGCCAGTTCATCGCGTCCAGCGGGGCAGATCTGGAGCAGAAGCTGCGGGGCAATCCCAGCTTTATCTTCACGCTGATTCAGAAATTCAACAAGACGGATGTGGAGCCAATCTACCCCGACCATGACATTCTGATTATGTCCGATGAGGCTCACCGCAGTCAGTACGGTATCTTTGCGGACAATATGGTGCGGCTGCTGCCTACCGCGGCCCGTATCGGATTTACCGGAACGCCGCTTCTGTCCAATGACAACATCACGGAGCGCACCTTCGGCGGCTACATATCGGTGTATGATTTCAAACGGGCGGTGGAAGACGGCGCAACGGTGCCGCTGTACTACGAAAACCGTGGCGAAAAAATTCTGGATATCAAAGACAATCCGGAAATCACAGATCGGATTCTGGATGCCATTGAGCAGGCTGATCTGGATGTTGATCAGCAGGACAAGCTGGAGCAGGAATTTGCAAAAGAAATTCATCTGCTGACTGCAACTCCCCGTTTGGAAACCATTGCCCGTGACTTTGCGGGACATTACTCCGACCTGTGGACAAGCGGGAAAGCCATGTTTGTCTGCCTGAATAAGGTGACCTGTGTCCGCATGTATGATTTGGTCCAAAAATATTGGGCGGCTGAAATTGAAGCGCTGAAAATTCAGATCAAACACGCCACGCAGCAAGAGTCCCAGGAGCTGGAACGCAAACTGCAATGGATGCAGGAAACGGAAATGGCTGTGGTGATCAGCCAGGAGCAGAATGAGATCCAGACTTTCCAAAAATGGGGGTTAGACATCAAATATCACCGTGAAAAGATGGAAAAGCGGGAACTGGATAAAGAATTCAAAGATCCTGCCAACCCACTCCGCGTCGTATTTGTTTGCGCTATGTGGCTGACCGGTTTCGATGTAAAATGCCTGTCCTGCTTGTATCTGGACAAGCCCCTGAAGGCGCACACGCTGATGCAGACGATTGCCCGCGCTAACCGCGTAGCCGAGGGTAAGAGCAACGGCCTGATTATCGATTATATAGGAATCGTCAAAGCGCTTCGGAAAGCCTTGGCCGATTACACTGCGAATGTGAATGGCAACGGTGGCTCTGACCCTACCGTGGATAAAGAAAAATTGATCTCGCGGATTTTGGAAACCATTGCGGCAACAGAAGCATTCCTTGATGGCTATGGATTTTCGTTGCAGACACTGATCAACGCAAAAGACTTTGAGAAGTTGGCACTGTTGCAAACAGCGGCGGATGCAGTATCTGCCACGATTGAGGAGAAGAAAACCTTCCAGACCTATGCTGCCGAACTTATCCGGCTCATGAAATACACCAACCATGAGGATATCGAGCCGGACATCCGCAAGCGGTATGAAGCAATCGCCGCAATTTATGGAGAGCTGAAAAAGAAACGCAGAACTGTTACCAATGTGGATCTGATGGTGGAGATCAATCATATCATCAGCGAATACGTTCAAATCGAACAAGCGACAGATGGGATCACTCTATCTCGGCAATTTGATATCAGCAAGATTGATTTTGATTTGCTACGGCGTGAGTTCGCCAAGGCAAAGAAAAAGAACTTGATCATGAAAGATTTGCAGGAGCTGATTCGTGTTCGCTTGGATGCCATGCTGTTTAATAACCCGGACCGCATCAAGTATCACGAACGATATCAGGAAATTATTGAGGACTACAACAGTCAGCAGGATCGTGCCAATATCGAAAAAACCTTTGACGAACTGATGGATCTGGTTCAAAACATGGATCAGGAGGAGCGGCGCTATGTGCGAGAAGGATTCTCCAGTGATGAGGAACTGTCCCTTTATGACATGTTATTCTCTGAAAATCTTTCAAAGCAGGACATTCAGAAGATAAAGAAGGTAGCAGTTGACCTCCTGCAAAAGGTCAAATCCAAAATTGCGGAACTTGACCACTGGACGGATAAACAGGAAACCAAGGCTACAATCGACACATTGATTCGGGACACATTATGGCTTGAACTGCCAGAATGCTATGATGAATTAAGGATTTCCGAATACCGTCAGAGAATCTATGAGTATGTCTATACGCGTTACAAAGGCGTGGCTTAATATACATTCTCCTCTGCACCCCAATTTTCCAAGAGGCACTATCCGCAACGACTTGGTTGCGGATAATGCCTCTTTTTATATAATTCAGTTTTCCACCTTCCCTTTATGATATTTCTCCCTTAAGCTCCCATGCCCGCCGCGGTCGATTTCCGCCTGTTCCTCCGGCGTCCAAACCTTCCATTCCGCATTCTCCTCTCTCAAGTCCAGATGCATGAAGCCTCGGTAGTTGATAGCTGGATCAAAGTCCAGATTCCCCTTGATATGCCGACGCCATGCTGTACTGTTCGGCTCCGGCAGAGACACCTGCTTGACCTCATAGGTTTCCAGTTCCCCAAAGATATCGATCTCCCGCAGAAAATCCGATGCGGAGATTTTTCCTTTGAGATACCTCCCTCTGGCCTTGACCGCTGCCATGATCCATTCCTGATAGCGGGCATCGCTCACAGGCTTCAGCCGATCCCGCTGGTCTGGCGGAGCGTCCTCATAACGGTTCCGCCGTTCTTCCATTCTATGCCGCAGAGCATTGTATATCCGCAGTGCCTCGTCCAACGCCGCACCGTCTTTACCTTTGAGCTTCGGCCCCAGCACCTTGCAGAACAGTCCGTCGATCACACGGTCGCAGTAGTGCGTTTCCGCAGAGGTTTTCGGAATGAAATACTGCCAGCAGCACTCACACCGTGCGATACGCTTTTTCTTCTGGCGGAAATAAAGCTGCAATTCCAACAGGTACAGCTCAAAGATATTTTCAACCGTATACCGCAACCGGTGTCCGAACGGCATCGGCCTGCACGGAAAGCATTGGTGCATCAACGCGGGGTATGCCTCCTCCAACGCTCCATACCGTTCCCACTGCGCGGCGCGCTCATAATCGGCAAAACCGATCTCCAGCAGATTCCGAATACGCAGCTGCGCCCTGCATGGCTCGTCCAGCGACTGAAGAACTGCGGCACCTTTCTCGGACGGGAAAATGGGCGAACCTCTGTCCTGCATTGCCATTGCGTCCCGAAGATGTTCAGAGGCATAAAAAGCGGATATGGTATCGATCCTCTTGATCCAATCAGGCAAGTCGCTGATCTGTTTTTCAAAATCCTCATAGTCCGAATACGGAACCTCCATGCGTTCCAAAAACAGAGGGTGCTCCGTCCAGAGCCGTTGGATCACAGCATGGTATTCCGCAAAATCCAGAGAAGCAAACCGAACAAGTTCCTCCGCTGGCGTTCGGCCCCTGAGTTCTTCTACATGCCCATCCTTGCCAACCAATAAAATATCGAAGTTTTCTCCGGTATCTGTTTCCAAGAAGATGCCGGAGAGATTCTTTTCAGGAGCGGTCAACTTAGGGTCTCGCAGTCCGAGCTGTAGTTGCAAGTTTTGGAAAAATCTCGAAAACCACTCTTCCATGTAAAAACCATCTCCCTTCCTTTACAGTATCAGTATACCACATTGACAAACCGGAAAGGAGAAATTTTTATGAACCGACTGCAAACCATTGACGCGGACACACTGCAAAGCACCGCTTACGAACCGGTCTCCTTCGTGGTCGACGATCTGCTCCCCCAGGGACTGCACCTGCTGGCAGGCGCGCCGAAGATTGGCAAATCGTGGCTGGCACTGTGGCTGTGTCTCTGCGCCGCGCAGGGCAAACCGCTCTGGACATTCGCTACACACCCATGTGAGGTGCTGTACCTCTGTCTGGAGGATAGCTTCCAGCGTATCCAAAGCCGCCTCTTCGATCTCACAGAGGACGCGCCGCCCACACTGCACTTCGCCGTCATGTCCCAGCAGCTCCACAACGGGCTGGTGGAACAGATCGAGCAATTTTTGAAGGAGCATCCGCAGACCAAACTCATCGTCATCGACACGCTCCAACGCATCCGCACCGCAGGCAATGACGCGAATCCATACGCCAGCGACTACCGGGACATCGGCGTTCTGAAAGCGCTGGCGGACAAGCACCGCATCGCCATTCTGCTGGTGCATCATCTGCGGAAGATGAATGACGATGATCCCATGAACATGATTTCCGGCACCACCGGACTCAGCGGTGCCACCGACAGCAACTTTGTCCTCCGCAAGAGCAAGCGCAGAGAGAACACAGCCACGCTCTACTGCACCGGGCGGGACATCCCCTACCGGGAACTGGCATTGGAGTTCGACGGTGAGGATCACGTCTGGAAATTGCTGTCAGATGACTGCGAACAGACGGAGCAGCCCACCGAACGGATTCTTTTTCTTCTCTCTGAATTGCTGCGCCGGCAGCCGGAGATCAGCGCCCCTGCCAAGGTGCTGTTGGAAAAGATCGACCCTGCCGGTACAGAGGGACTGACCCCCAACAGCTTCTCCCACCGAATCCGCAAAAGCGTTGACGCTCTAAGGAGAAACGGTATTACGGTGTCCTTCCGCAAGAGCAACGGCGACCGTCTGATCTGCCTGAAAAGGGTCGATGGTGTCGATGATCCCGCTGCCGGAAACATCGTCACCATCGACCCTGAGAACCCGCCGTGTTTCGGCGTGTGAGCCGCTGTGTGCGCGGTTCGGGGTTGGGGTGGCGTGTGTACCCGCCGTGGATATTCTGCCCACACAGGGCGAGCACTGTGGCGGCATAAAAACGGCAAATAAGCCACCGTGACCCGCGGGCGTCCAGCGTTTCGACAGCATGAAGCGCACGCCGAGGGTAGTGATACCACCCCCCCACATAGAAGCACCGAAAAAATGTAAACCGGAAGTTTTATCACCCCCCCAACAGGGTTCCCGCCGAAACCCAGCGAAGCGGTTTCGGCGGGAAGAGGACGAGCGACAGAGAGAGCGAGTCCTGCCGCTTCTTGCGGCGGGACGAGGGATTCGTCGTCCGCTCGGACGACAGCCAGCATCGCATTTGTCTGGTCTGCGGCGAAGCCGCTGCCCTGCCAAATGCACTGGGCGGAGCATGGCCCCACACCCCCAAGCTGCGGGCGGAAGCCCGGACCCACTTTTAGCTACGATTGGAGAAAAACATGAAAAAAGATATCAAATTCAGCACGCGCATGGCATCCGCCGACCGGGAGAAGATCAAGGCGCTGGCGATGAAAGCCCATATGTCCATGAGCGATTATGTCACCGCCTGCTGCCTCGGCAAGCGGATCGTGGTCATCGACGAGTAGAAAGAACTGCTCCGCCAGCTCAAGGGCATCGGCAGCAACATCAACCGCCTTACCGTCCTCGCCAACATGGGCAAGGTGCAGATCATCGGTCTCGACAAGGCCGCGCAGGAGCTGTCCGAGGTCAGCGCCGCGCTGCGATCAGTCATGGAAGGGCGGTGAGCCGTATGGCCATCGTACATTTTGTGAACTACAAGCGGGGCACACAGTCCCGCTCCGCCATGCGCGGCGTGATGCGCTACGTCATGCAGGAAAAGAAAACCGCATGGGATGGCGGGCCGCTCATCAGCGGCATCAACTGCCAGCCGCAGAGCGTCTACGATGATTTCCTGAACACGAAGCTCCTCTACCACAAGGACGGCGGTGTGATGTTCTACCACATGGTGCAGAGCTTTCCAAAAGGCGCGGCGGTCGATCCCCGGCAGGCTCACGAAGCCGCGCGGCGGCTGGCAGAATACTTTGACGGCTGCGAGGTGCTGGTCTGCACCCATGTAGACCGCGAGCACATCCACTCCCACTGCGTCATCAACTCCGTCAACTTTGAGACCGGCAAGAAGCTGCACATGGCGAAGGAACAACTGCAGGAGCTGATGCGGCGCAATGACATGATCTGTCAGGAAATGGGTCTTCCTGCCTTTGATGCGCCAACGCAGCAGGCCCGCGGCATGGGCGGCGCGGAATACCACACGGCTCTGAAGGGACAAAGCTGGAAGCTGCGGCTCATGAACACCATCGACGAGTGCATGAAATACGCCGCCGGCAAGGACGCTTTCGTTTCTCTGATGGCATCCGAGGGCTACGCTGCCCGCTGGGAGAGCAGCCGCAAATACATCACTTACACCACGCCGGACGGCATGAAGTGCCGCGACAACAAACTACACGAAGAAAAGTATTGCAAGGAGGCCATGGAACATGAATTCAGAATACGGGCAAAACTCGTTCAAAGAAAATTCCATCGAGCAGCGTAAACCGATGGAGGAATTGAAGCGGATGAATCAGCCGAACAGTGCGCCGCAGCAAACAGCGCAGACGATGCAGCCCATTGTGATCCAGTGCGATCTGCCGCAGGCTATGAACAAGCTGGCGGAGCAGGCAGACGGAATAAACTGGGAGCTGGAGGAAATTCGGAAAGCAATCCCCGGTCTGAGAGCACACATCGACCTGACACCGGTGCAGAAGTCGCTCACGGAGATGCAGAGATCGCTGACGGAGATGAACAGGTTGCTGGAACGGGTTGGGAATCTGAGCGAGAAGTATTCCTGCAAATGGATTCGGTGGCTGCCGGATTTCAACCCGCTGGTGGCTCTCAAGTGGCTCATGCTGGTGCTGATCCTTGGCACAGCGGCACTGGCGGGCTGGTATGGCGCGGCGGCGATCCGCGGCCTGTTCCTCTGATCCCCGCCGTGGCTGGGCTGGCTGCCGCAGGGACACTACTGGATGAAGATGAGGATGCCGAGGAAAAGCGGCGGCGCATAGAGGCGAAAATCGCCGCCGAAAACTTCGGCGCGGTGATCGGCTTCGCCGCGGGCGCGGCTATGGCTGTGAAAGAAAAATTGGATGAACAGGTTGCACGGGAAGAACAGAAAAAGCGACAGCATGAGCAAACGATGGGAGGGCTATGACGGCAGACATCAGGTATAAAGTCTTAAAAGCAGAGGAAACTATTGGAAAAGGAGCGTGATGCGTTTGGAGATCAATGTCAATGATGACCGTAAGATCGTAGAGATATGGCTCAGCCATTCGGAACAGGCAGATGCCGCTTTGCGTGAACAGCTCCGTCCAATCTATCAGGAATACAACGGCAAAAAATACACCGTGGCAGTCTTTCAGTCCGGCACGGAAGATCTGTATGAGCAGACCCATCAGCTCCTGCTCTACAATCGAAACCGTGCGGCAGAGTTGGAAGCGAAACAGCAGGCACCGGTGATGGAATAAAAAGTACAAGCGGTATCGGTACTGACCGATACCGCTTAGTCAAACCGGTGAAACGAAATGCGATTTGCGGTTGCTTTTATAAAAAACCCGTGATACAATATTATCTACAAAATTAAATCAACAGGCAAAACAATCTTGATAGAAAGGCGGTGCGCCTATGAGTGGATTCCTTCCACAACACAGTGAAATTCTACTGTACGACAACGGTGCTGACAAGCAGTTCGTCAGCGTGGTGTTCAAGGACGAAACCTTTTGGCTGACACAGAGCGGCATGGCAGAATTGTTCGACTGCTCCGCCGACAACATCTCTCTGCACTTGAAAAATATCTATGCGGACGGTGAGTTGGAGCAGGCGGCAACTACCGAGAAATTCTCGGTAGTTCGCAAGGAGGGCAGCCGCGAAGTGCGGCGCGGCATTGACCATTACAATCTTGACACCATCATCGCCGTAGGCTACCGGGTGAACTCCAAAAAGGCCACCCACTTCCGCCAATGGGCCACCAAGACCCTGAAAGAGTACATCCAGAAGGGCTTTGTCCTCAACGATGAACTGATGAAGAATGGTCGGCCATTTGGCAAAGATTACTTTGATGAACTGCTGGAGCGCATCCGGGAGATCCGGGCCAGCGAGCGCCGGGCTTACCAGAAAATTGCCGATGTGTTTGAGCAGTGCAGCTACGACTATGATAAAAACAGCGAGACCACGAAAGCGTTCTACGCCTTCGTGCAGAACAAGCTCCACTTTGCTGTCACCGGTAAGACAGCGGCGGAACTGATTTCCGAACGAGCTACCCTGGACAGTCCCACCATGGGTCTGACTAACTGGAAGGGCGCGCCGGACGGAAAAATTCTGAAAAGCGACACGCTGGTGGCCAAAAACTACCTGAACGAAAAAGAATTGAGCCGTTTGAATCGTCTTGTGACCATGTTCATCGACTACGCCGAGTTGATGGCGGAGGGCGAGCAACTCATGAGTATGCAGGACTGGCTGGAGGAGACAGACCGGTTCCTCACCAACAACCGCCGCAAGGTGCTGGAGGGCAAGGGCCGCATCTCCCACGAGACGGCAGTGAAAAAAGTAGGTACTATTTACGAAGAATTCCGCAAAAAGCAGGACGCCGAATACATCTCCGAATTTGACCGGCAGATCGCTGCATATCTGAAAGGTGACAAGCTATGATCGAACGCTTTGCCATAGCGGGCTACGCGCGCATTTCGGTGGACGAGGAACTGGACCGCGACAATGTGTCTATCGAGAACCAAAAGGCTATCATCGAAGATTTCGTGAAGCACCGCTTCCCCGACAGCACGCTGACCTTCTACGAGGATCGTGACCGCTCCGGCTATACCTTCGAGCAGCGGGAGGGTTATCAGGAAATGCGGCGAGGGCTGATGAGCCACAAGTACGACATTCTTATTGTCAAAGACTTTTCCCGTTTCTCCCGCCGCAATTCCCGCGGGCTGGTGGAACTGGAGGATCTGCGGGACGCCGGCGTGCGTATCATCTCCATCGGGGACAACATTGACTTCCCAAACGACGATGACTGGCTGAAAATTCAATTTCAGTTTCTTATCAACGAAATGCCGGTGACGGACACCAGCAAGAAGGTAAAGTCCGTCATCCGTCGCCGTCAGGCAGACGGCGCGTGGCTTTGCGCCGCGCCCTATGGCTACATTCTCAACAAACAAAAGCAGTTTGAGATCGTCCCCACGGAGGCGGAGATCGTGCGAGAAATCTTCCGGCTCTATCTGGACGGCTGGGGATATAAGAAAATCGCCAACCACCTGACAGATACTGGTGTGCCCACCCCTCGGATGTCAGAGCAGCTTCGCAAAGAGGCGGAGGGGGAGGAATCCCGCCGCACGGCGAAAAAGGACTGGGCTATTGTCACGGTGCAGGGTATTCTGGACAATGATTTTTACATCGGAACCCTGCGGCAGGGCAAGTACACCCGTGCCAAAATCAACGGTAAGGATGTCAAGCGGGATGAGTTGGAACACATCGTCATTGAACACCACCATCAGGCCATCATCGACTACCGCACCTTTGCCACCGTCCGCGCCCTGCGGGAACAGCGCTCTACCAACCACTACCGTGGGAAGAAAATCAATGACAATGTGTATTCAGGTTTTCTGGAGTGCGGTGACTGCGGCAGTCCCATGTTTGCTATGAGCCGCCGGGATCTGCGCCCTGCCTACACCTGCGGCACCTATCACCGCCGGGGACTGTCCGGCTGCACCAGTCACCACATCCGGGTGGACAAACTGGACGAGTTGATGAAGCTGTATCTCAAAAAGGTAAAGGACAACTCCGCCAATATGCTGGAGCGTCTCAACGCCGACCTTGCCCACGAGCAGAAGGACATAAGTGAAACGGAACGCACTGCAAAGAATCTGGAAACCCTGTTGCTGGACGCGCAGGAGGAACTGAAAGCCACCAAGCGCCAGCGTATCCGGGATATGGCGCGGCACCCGGAGCAGGAGGCCATTTTGGAGGAGACCTACGACGAGCTGGAGCATGACCTGATCCAGCGCATCAACGGCTTGCAGAATCAGCTGCAAATGGCGGCGGACAAACGCAACACAATTATTCAGGTGAACCGTGCGGCGAAAACCGCCATGGAGGTCTTTGATGACCTGCTGAGCAAGGAACATCTTGACCGCAAGGATCTACAGCTTATCATTGAGAAAATCAAGGTCTATGAGGATCATCTGGAAATTCGGCTGAAAGCCGACATTGACTGTCTGCTCCGCTGCGGAGAGCTGCCGCATGAGGAGGACTCCGTTGCCGCCATGGCTATCGTGGAGGATACCGTAAATTTTCCTGACGGCACGGGAGATATCTCAACCATTACCATCGTCCAGAGCGCAAAAATGCGTCCGGACAAGGTCTTTCGTGCCAATGTTATCAATGACGGCGACCCATTGGAGATATACACCACCCGTGACGGCGAGGTTATTTTCAAGAAGTATTCCCTTATCGGCGGGTTGGAGGAGTTCGCCGCACAGTTCTGCGATACCCTCAGCCGCAGCACGGACTTTTCAGCCGCTGTTACCGACCGCGATGCGGTCATCGCCATCGCCGGGGCGGGGAAGAAGGAACTGCTGGGCAAGCCTGTCTCCCCTGCGCTGGAGCAGGTCATGGACCAGCGTGGCCTCTACTGCGGCGAGGGTGTGGCCGTCAGCGATGAGAACGAGCAGTTCCGGGCCGCTGTGGCGGCACCTATTCTCTGCGGCGGCGACGTGCTGGGCGCGGTGCTCTTTCTCTCTCCCGACGGCAAGCCGGCGGGGGAGACGGAGTGTAAGCTTGCCCAGACCGTGGCGTCCTTTCTGGGCAAACACATGGAGTCCTGACAGAAAGCCCCGTGGCTTTCGCCGTGGAGCCTTGCATAACGGCTTTCGCAAGCTTTTTGACCGGCAAGAAAAAGAGAAGCGCCCTTCAGGCGCTTCTCTTTTAACTTATCAGCGCAGCAGCAGGCTGACAACCATTCGTACGTCTTCGACGTTAACTTCGCGGTCACCGTTGACATCGCAGCGGAGGAACTTCTCCATATCAAGTGCGGAGTGTTTGGTATTATAGAGGTCATAGATATACTGGGCGTCGTTGATATCGATACGGCCCGTGCCGTTGACGTCGCCGCCGTAGGATACCGACACAGTGGAGTTGCCCTTAACGGAGATCGCAGATTTCGCCGCGGCGGCGATATCTGCCGCCGTACCCTTGCCGACCAGTAGCCAGGCATAGGCTTCGTATTTCTCTGACCAGAACATGGCCGTATCACCGTAATAGAGGGACTTGGTCGCAGGGAGCTTTGTTTCCGGCACAGCGGTGATGAGCCACACGGCGTTGCCATTTATGAGCTTCACATACTCGGCTGCGTTCACCGTCAATGCAAGCTGTGCCGTTTTGGTGATGCTCACCATGATAATGCCGCCCTTGATGTAGTCTCCGGGAATGGTGTAAGTGCTGGCATTTTCGTTGCGCTGGAGCGTGAGGGTTTCTTCACCGGCCATGACGGTGACCGTGTAGTCAAATCCCTCTTGGTGACTGATACCGAATGTAAAAGCTTCACCGCTTTTTACGGTATAGGACGTAACGTCACCCCAGATATCGGCGGCGCCGCTGCCCGTAAGCACGATTTGCGTGGTGCCGCTTTGCGGGGCCTTCTTCACCGTAATGACCACCGAGCCGGTGACAGACGCCGCCGGGATCGTGTAGGTATAGGCGTTGCTGCCGCTGCTGCTGACAGTGCACGTCACCGGCAGGCCGTTCACCGTTACGGCCACCGCGTAGTCGTAGTTGGCGGCCTGCGTGACCGTGAAGGTGTACTCCTGCCCATGCGTTGCGGAAGTGGGGGCGTTGACATCGTCGGAGCCGTCGCCCTCGACGGTCACCGCGTAGGTTTTGACAGTGGGTGTGCTGTTGGCGCTGATGACCAGCTTGCCGGTAACATTTTTGATCGTGTAGCTGCCGTCGCGGTTGTTGATGATGTCAACTTTTTCATTATTCACAGTGGCCGAAAAGCCGTAGTCATAGCCGGGATCGGCGGTGAAGGTGTAGTCGCCGTTTGCGGTCACGTAAGCGTCACCGGTGGCACATTTTGGAAGCACAACAGGGAAGCCGCCGCACAGGATCGTCACCGTGTTGCTTTGGCCGGCCGGTACACTGGCAGTTTGGGCGTCCTTTGCCGCGTTGGCGCGGACGTCCATCTGTGCCTTGACCAAATTCACAGTGGCCTCACCGGCGGCCTTTACGGTGAAATTCAGCGTGATAAAGCGGTCGGAGCGCGGTTCTCCGTAGCCGCCTATGGTCAGCAGTCCGGCGTCAGAGTTGTCGTTGATAATGGCGGGAGTTTCGCTGCTGTTGCCGATAGTGGCACTCGTGAATGTGAGCTTTTTCGCGTCGTAGGAGAACTGGAAAAAGAAGGTGTTGTAGGTCAGATCCCCCGGCTCCTGAAGCATGAACAGCGCCACTGACACTGGTTTATTTACTTCGGCAGATGTTGCTGTGCTGTCCAAAGAGACATAGTACTTCGGATCCTCGCCGCTGGCGGACGCCGGCAGCAAAAGCAGTACCATAACCGCCGCTAAAAGCCCGGAAAACCATCGTTTCATCTTAAAAACCCCTCCGTTTCACCACTTTTCGGTAAATACCAACCTAAATTTATCACCGGTCACCGAACAATTCAATTCGCAATAGGCAGAAATTTAAGGGGGATTGTTGTGCAGAATGACGATAAAGCCCATGAAAATGGGCAAAAACCTTCCCCCAGGGGGAGGGATTTTTCGCGCCCCTGTTAGCGTTCCGTTAAAACTGCGTTAAGAAATCACCGATTTTCTTGAAACTACAATCATAGAGTGCTACCATAAAACAACGTAGGGGGCGCGAGGTACAGGCCTCGCGCGACAGGAGGGGAGCTCCCGGGAGACAGATCATCTGTTTCCCGGGAGCCTTGCTTTGCCTACAAAAAACCCATCGGCCGCATTTTTGTGCGGCCGATGGGTTTACCATAATTTGTATTATTGTCAACTTAGCCCTGCGGCTGCTCACTTTCTGGCACCGGAGTCTCGACGGCGGAAACGGCAGCGGGCTCCGGAACCGCCTCGGGTACCGACTCCTGCGGGGAGGCCTCGGGCGCAGCGGGGACCCGCGGGTCCGGCTCCGCCTGTGTGGCTTCAGCGGCCTCCTGGGCCTCACGGGCCAGGCGCTCGTTTTCCTCGCGGATGGCGGCCTTCTGCTCGCGGCGGGCATCAGCGGCAGCGAAGAACGCCCGCACCAGTGCCAGCAGCACGAAGAACGCCGCGATGGCCAGGCCGATCCAGCCCGCAGTGCGGATCAGGAAAAAGTCCCGGATGGTGAAATACTCCTTGTAGATCCCCAGGAAATACAGCGCCACGCCGCCGGCGGCACACAAAATGCACAGCAGCAGGCGGAAGAAGGCCCGGACCTTGTGCTTGCGCCCGGCCAGATACGCCACCAGCAGCGCCAGCGCGGCCAGAAACAGCGCCGGGGACTGGCAGCAGAGGATATAGCCCAACGTCTTGTCCAACATGGCCTCGCCTCCTTACAGCTGGCACTTGCCCCGGGGCAGGTATTTGCCGTCCGGCCCGGCCAGCACCTTGCCGGAGGACACCGCGGGCTTGCCGCGGAGCCACACCTGGCGGATGGAGCCCTTGGTGACCACACCCTCATAGGGGTTGTAGTCCGCCGCGCCCACCATATCCTCAGCGTGGATGACGTGGTCGGCGTTGGGGTCGTAGACCACGATATCGGCGTCGGAGCCGGGGGCCAGTACGCCTTTGCGCGGGAACAGGCCATACAGCTTGGCGGGGTTCTCTGCCAGCACACGGCACATGGCGCCCAGGCCGATCTTCTTCTTGGCCACGCCGAAGGTGTAGATCAGCTCGCCGCGGGTCTCCACGCCGGGGATACCGCCGGGAATAGCGGTGAAATCGTCGCGGCCCGCCAGCTTCTGCTGCGTGGTGAAGCTGCAATGGTCGGTGGAGACCGTCTGCACTTCACCCCGGCGGATGGCCCGCCACAGGGCCTCACGGTCAGCCGGTTTCCGAATAGGAGGCGAGCAGACGTATTTGGCCGCCTGCAGCCAGTCCTCGTTATAATACACGCTGTCATCCAATACCAGATACTGGGGGCACGTCTCCACAAAGACCTTCTGGCCCCGCCAGCGGGCGTTGGCGATCTCGTCCAGCGCCTCGATGTTGGTGGTGTGGACGATGACCACGGGGACGTCTACCTGTTCGGCGATGCGGAGCAGACGGCCCACGGCCTCGGCCTCCATGATGTCGGGCCGGGTCTCCGGGTGGCAGTGGACGCCGTTCTCGCCGGCGGCCTTCTTTTCGGCAATCAGCGCGTCGATGACCCCGGCGTTTTCGCAGTGGACGCCGCAGATGCCGCCCTTTTCCTTCAGCTTTTTCAGCGCCTTGTACATGGCCTCGTCACCGATCATCATGGCAGGGTAGGTCATGTACATCTTGAAGGAGGAGATACCCTCGGCGTACATATCGTCGATCTCGCGCTCGATGGTCTCGTTCCAGTCGTCGATGGTCATGTGGAAGCCGTAGTCGCAGGCACACTTGCCGTCGGCCTTCTCGTGCCAGAGCCGCAGGCCGTCGTGCAGCGTCTCGCCCTTGTTGGGGCAGGCAAAGTCGATGATGGTGGTGGTGCCACCCCGCAGCGCCGCCCGGGAGCCGCTGGCAAAGTCATCCGCCGTGGTGGTGTTGCACACGTCCAGATCGAAATGGGTGTGGGCATCGATAAAGCCGGGAAACAGCAGCATCCCGGTCACGTCCACCACCTGTGCGCCGATGGCGGGAATATCGCGGCAGACATCGAGGATCTTCTCGCCCTCCACCAGGATATCGGCCCGGCGGGGGCCCTTGCCGGTGACCACGGTACCGCCCTTGAACAGCAATCTCATCACAAGACCTCCTCGTTTGTGTTGATTTCTGTCGGTATTATACCACTTTTCGCCCCACTGTGTAAAGCACAATAAAAACGTCCCCAAGCCTTCCCCCTGGGGGGCGCTCCCTCGTTAGCCTTCCCCTCGAGGGGTCCGCGGTGTTGAATGACACGCCCTCAAGCCTTCCCCTTGAGGGCGCCCCAGTGCGCACACTGGGGTGTGCACAGATGAAGGTGTCAGCGAAGCTGACGGATGAGGGGTAAAAAGAAGCTCTTATAACCCTCTCGCGGCAGCGGGAGGGTTATATAAATATCCCCCGCAGTAGCGGGGGATATTTATTTTGTCCGCGCCGACAGGCGCGGGCTGATTAAGCGCAAAAAAAGAAGCACCCCGAAA
>UMLJ01029572.1_pt1 | contig 30441 bp, 24 predicted proteins | sample 1966521 | NCBI WGS metagenome assembly UMLJ01 (sample SAMEA4836199, study PRJEB28245) | human gut metagenome | biome: gut microbiome; material: fecal sample | place: Denmark | collected 2008
ACAATGGTTGCCGTCCTCCAAAGCGTCGTCGTGTATAACGCTTTGTGTTAACATTCAATAGATACAAACAAAATAGCATTTTTATAATATTATGGCTAGATATATAGGTCCGAAATCTAAAATTGCGCGTCGTTTTGGTGAGCCAATCTTCGGCGCAGACAAAGTTTTGTCCAAGAGAAACTTCCCTCCTGGACAGCATGGCAACAGCCGTCGTAGAAAGATGTCTGAGTATGGTGTCATGTTGGCAGAGAAGCAGAAAGCTAAATATACTTATGGTGTATTAGAGCGTCAGTTCCGTAATATGTTTGATAAAGCAGCTAAGGCTGATGGTATTACTGGTGAGGTTCTTCTCCAAAACCTTGAGAGCCGTCTTGACAACGTTGTTTTCCGTTTGGGTATCGCTCCAACTCGTGCTGCTGCTCGTCAGTTGGTAGGTCACAAGCACATCGTTGTTGATGGTAAGGTAGTTAACATTCCTTCTTTCGCTGTTAAGCCAGGTATGGTTGTTGGTGTTCGTGAGAAGTCTAAGTCTCTCGAAGTTATCGAGGCAGCACTTGCTGGTTTCAATCATAGCAAATATCCTTGGATTGAGTGGGACGACAATTCTAAGAGTGGTAAGTTCTTGCACAAGCCAGAGCGTGCCGACATCCCTGAGAATATTAAGGAGCAGTTAATCGTTGAGTTGTACTCTAAATAAATCATTACATTAATGGCGATATTAGCATTTCAAAAACCTGATAAAGTAGTAATGCTGGAGGCTGATGATAAGTTCGGAAAGTTCGAATTCCGTCCTTTGGAGCCTGGCTTTGGTGTTACCGTTGGTAACGCTTTGCGCCGCATTCTCCTTTCATCACTGGAGGGCTATGCCATCAATACTATCCGCATCGGTGGTGTTGAGCATGAGTTCTCTTCAGTTCCTGGTGTAAAGGAAGATGTTACCAACATTATCTTGAATCTCAAGCAAGTTCGATTCAAGCAAGTAGTAGAAGAATTCGAGAATGAGAAAGTTAGTATCACCGTAGAGAATTCCACAGAATTCAAAGCTGGTGATATTGGTAAGTATCTGACTGGATTTGAAGTGTTAAACCCTGAATTGGTGATTTGTCATTTAGATGCCAAAGCTTCGATGCAGATTGATTTAACTATCAACAAGGGTCGTGGTTACGTTCCTGCTGATGAGAATCGTCAATTCTGCACAGACGTTAACGTTCTCCCAATCGATTCCATCTACACCCCTATACGTAACGTAAAGTATTCAGTTGAACCTTATCGTGTTGAGCAAAAGACCGATTATGACAAGCTGACTCTTGAAGTTACAACAGATGGTTCCATTAGTCCAAAGGATGCCTTGAAGGAGGCTGCGAAGATATTGATTTATCATTTCATGCTCTTCTCTGATGAGAAGATTACCCTTGAAAGTCCAGATCAAGAGGGTAACCAAGAATTTGATGAGGAAGTTCTTCATATGCGTCAGTTGCTCAAGACTCGTCTCGTAGATATGAACCTTAGTGTTCGTGCGCTCAACTGCTTGAAGGCGGCTGATGTAGAGACTCTTGGTGACTTGGTTCAGTACAATAAGACTGACCTCTTGAAGTTCCGTAACTTTGGTAAGAAATCGCTCTCAGAGCTTGATGATTTGCTCGAGAGTCTGAATCTTTCTTTTGGAACTGATATTTCAAAGTATAAATTGGATAAGGAGGGTTAATCTCTCCTTCCCTTAAAGATTAAAAATTAAAATGAGACATAATAAGAAATTCAACCATTTAGGTCGTACTGCTTCTCATCGTAATGCGATGTTGGCTAACATGGCTACTTCGTTGATCATGAGCGAGCACAAAAGAATCACTACGACCCTCGCAAAGGCTAAGGCTCTTAAGAAGTTCGTTGAGCCATTGATCACTCGTGCTAAGAATGATACAACAACTTCACGTCGTGTAGTTTTCCGTTATCTTCAGAACAAGTACGCTGTCAAGGAACTCTTCGGTGCTGTTGCAGAGAAGGTAGGTAATCGTCCAGGTGGTTATACTCGTATCATCAAGTTGGGTACACGTCAGGGTGATGCTGCTGAAATCGCATTCATCGAGCTTGTTGACTTTGATGAGAACATGGCTAAGACTTCTAAGGCTGCTGCCAAGAAGACTCGTCGTAGCCGCAAGGCTAAGGCTGAGGAGACTCCAGCAGAGGCTGCTCCAGCTACAGAGGCTCCAGCAGAAGAAGCTCCAAAGGCTGAATAAATTACACTATCTCAATACAAAAGCACTTTCATCTTCATGGTGGAAGTGCTTTTTCGCTTTTTAGGGATTTCCCCTTGCCTTTTAGGGATTTTTTTCTTTTGCTTTTGCAGAAAAATATCTATCTTTGCACAGTTTTAGAATTTAAATAGCATAGATATGAAAAAGTCTTTTATGATATTGCTTAGTTCTGCTTTGCTTTTGAGTAGTTGTGGAACATATACTGGTTCTGGTGCATACGTAGGTGGTTCATTTGGTTCCATCTTAGGCTCAGCTATCGGTGGAATAGCTGGTGGACCTCGAGGCTCTGACATAGGAACGATTATTGGTATGGCTGGTGGTGCCGCTGTCGGAGCGACGATTGGAAGCCAAGCTGACCAGCAACAAGAGAAACGCCGTGAACAGCGTAGAGAGCGAATTTACAATCAAACTCAAAATCGACAAAGTTCTTATCAGGATGATGCTTATCAGCAGTCACCTTATCTAAATGATTCAAATGTAGGTAGTGGATTTGATTCTTCTAATAGCGGGGATGATAGACTCTATGACTTCAATGGTCCTGACTATACAGGCAATTATACGGCGCAGCAACCGACATCTCAACTTCCAAGCAAGAGTTCTACTGTAGATGAAATTAGTTCTTCACAGTTAGAATATTCTCCTCAGTTAGAGATTGTAAATGCTCGTTTTGTAGATGAAAATCTTGACGGTAAGTTGAATCGTAACGAGACATGTAAGGTGATCTTTGAAATCATAAACCGAGGCACTTGTCCGGTTTATGATGTTGTTCCTACTGTTTTGGAAGTTACTGGTAACAAACATATTTACATTTCACCTAATATTCATGTGGAGAAGATTGATGCAGGTAAAGGTATTCGTTATACTGCAGTTGTTAAGTCTGATTCACGTTTGAAGGAAGGAAATGCCAAATTCTGTGTTTCTGTTATTCATGGTGACCGAGCTATTTCCAAAGTGAATGAGTTTAATATTCCAACCACAAAATAGAAAAATAGGCTTCACCCTTCACCTTTTTGACTGAAAAGCCCTTGAACTCTTGGGCTCCAAGGGTGAAGGGCGACCATTTAGGGTTCACCTAGGCTTCACCCAAGCTTCACCCTGATATAATTGATTTGTAAGCGCCTCCGCATTAATGTCTTTGTAAGCGGCTTTGCATCTATCATCTCTCGAAGACACATTTTTTTGTCATTCGAAGACTCTGCGTTTCTCGTGCGAATTTTTGCTTTGCGACTTATGCGAGCTTTTGCTTTGCGACTCATGCGAGCTTTTGTTTTGGAATTCATGCTTCGTATGGTTTTGCTGACTTTTGTTTACTTCCGTATTTTCCAATTTCCCCTTTGTGTTTTTTGTTTGATTAGGCTCTTTGGTAGATTTCGGCTCTTTTGTCGCAATTTTCTGTTCTTTCGTATGTTTCCATGTTGGCTTGAATTCGTAATCCGACTCAGCCACCTCAAAGTCAACGTGAGGTAGTTTGTTTTCTTCAGGACGATAAGGGATAGGATTCTCTACCGTCTCAATTTTGACCGATGCGACTCCTTGCGCTATCATGCCGATAGCTTTTGCGGCAGCCCACGAAAGGTCGATGATTCTGCCTCTTCCGAAAGGACCTCTGTCGATGACCTTTACGATGACGCTCTTGTTGTTGCTCAAGTTGGTTACCTTCAATCTAGTGCCGAATGGATAATAACGATGGGCGCACGTCAAACTATCATGGTGCAGTCTTTGTCCACTTGCAGTTCTAGCTCCAGTTGATCTCTTGGAATAGAAGGAAGCCTTGCCATGTTGCTTCTTTTGGGCAGAACAAGGCAATACGCACAATGCCGACATGATAGACATAGCGCAAGTGATAAGTTTGGAGACATAAGAATTCTTCATCATCTTCCAAGGCCTTTTTGTATAGGAATTGTCCATAAATAGATTCATTTATATTACTTATCTCTTTTGCCATGAGGCAAAAGAGGCAACATCTATGAAAGATATGGCTGCAAAAATAATAATTTTTGTTGAAAAATGCAAGTAATTATCAGAAAATCAGTATCTTTGCATCACTAAAAACTACATTTATGGAGAAAAACATACCACAGGAGTGGAATCAGTTTTACTTGAAAGACGTATCATTTGTCAATTTGATGATGCGTCGCATTTATAATGTCCTGATAGTTGCTAATCCTTATGATGCCTTTATGTTGGAGGACGATGGGCGTATTGAGGAGAAAATCTATAATGAATATGTCGAACTGGGACTTCGTTATCCGCCTACCTTTACCCAGGTTTCTACTACCGAGGAGGCAGCCGAGGTGTTGCGTTCCACGAATATCGACTTGGTCATCTGTATGCCGGGCAATGCCGACAATGATGCCTTTGATGTGGCTCGTGATGTGAAGTCCAAGTTCCCTGATATTCATTGCGTGGTGCTGACCCCATTTTCCCATGGCATCACCAAGCGAATGGAAAATGAGGACTTGAGTATCTTCGATTACGTGTTCTGCTGGTTGGGCAACACCAATCTCATCCTCTCCATCATCAAGTTGATAGAGGACAAGATGAATTTGGAGCATGACATCCAGGAGGCAGGTGTGCAGATGATACTCTTGGTGGAAGACTCCATCCGATTCTATAGTTCGATATTGCCGAACCTTTATAATTACATCCTCGAACAGAGCAAGAACTTCTCCAAGGAAGCCTTGAATCGCCATGCCGCCACGATGCGAATGCGAGGTCGTCCAAAGGTGGTTTTGGCTCGAACATACGAGGAGGCCTTGAAACTCTATCGTAAGTATTCTGACAATACCCTGGGCGTCATCAGCGATGCCCGTTTCCCTTTGCAGAATGCAGCCAAAGCTTTTTGTAATCGTTTTGGAAATGCAGAAAGTGAGGGCTTGAATGATGATTTGGCTCAAGAGTTGCGTGAGGCTTTGCAGGAAACAGTCCTGGAGAATGACAAAGCAGGATTAAAGGGAAAGACCGATACGTTTGGACGTGAGAAATGTCCAGATGCAGGTTTGCGCCTTTTCCGTTATATCCGCCGTCATGACCCATTTGTACCATTGATTCTCGAAAGTTCCGAGAGCGAGAACAGAGCCAAGGCAGAGGCGGAAGGTTTTCGATTTGTCGATAAGAACTCCAAGAAGATGAGTGTCGATCTCCGCCAGTTGATGGAGGAGCACATGGGATTCGGCGACTTCATCTTCCGTGACCCAAAGACGCACCAGGAAATCATGCGCATCCGCAGTTTGAAGGAGTTGCAAGATCATATCTTCGCGATTCCCAACGATTCGATGCTCTACCATATCAGTCGCAACCACATGAGCCGTTGGCTTTGCGCCCGTGCCATCTTCCCAGTCTCGGCATTCTTGAAGCATGTCACTTGGCAGAAGTTGCAGGATGTGGATGCCCATCGCCAGATTATCTTCGATGCCATCGTGCAGTATCGTCACATGAAGAACTTGGGTATCGTGGCAGTCTTCGACCGAATGAAGTTTGACAAGTATGCCCACTTTGCCCGTATCGGCGAAGGCTCCTTGGGTGGAAAGGGCAGAGGCTTGGCTTTCCTCGACAATGTCATCAAGCGTCATCCGGAGTTCAATCAGTATGACAATGCCACGGTGCAGATTCCGAAGACCGTCGTGCTGTGTACCGACATCTTCGATGAGTTTATGATGACCAACAATCTTTATCCGATAGCCCTGAGCGATGCCAGCGATGATGAAATCTTGAAGCACTTCTTGCGGGCGCAGTTGCCCGATTCGTTGATAGCCGACTTCTTCACTTTCTTTGAGGCGACGAAGAGTCCTATCGCCGTGCGTTCCAGCTCGCTCTTGGAGGATGCTCATTATCAGCCTTTCGCCGGCATCTATTCCACCTATATGATACCTTATCTGGAGGACAAGTATCAGATGCTCCAGATGTTGGCTTGTGCCATCAAGGGTGTGTATGCCTCGGTGTTCTATCGTGATTCCAAGGCGTATATGGCTGCTACCAGCAATGTCATCGACCAGGAGAAGATGGCGGTCATCTTGCAGCAGGTGGTAGGAAAGGATCATGGTGACAGATTCTATCCGAACATGAGTGGCGTGCTTCGCTCCCTCAACTATTATCCTATAGGGGATGAGACGGCGGAGGAGGGTATCGCCAGCTTGGCGCTCGGACTGGGCAAGTATATCGTGGATGGCGGTCAAACCTTGAGAGTTTGCCCTTACCATCCTACACAGGTCTTGCAAACCTCCGAGTTGGAGAAGGCTTTGAGCGAAACCCAGACTCAGTTCTATGCTCTGGACATGAAGCATGTGGGGGAGGACTTCAAGGTGGATGATGGCTTCAATATTCTCAAACTGAAGGTAAAGGAAGCTGTGAAAGACCAGTCGCTCAACTATATCGCCTCTACTTTCGACCCATACGACCAGGTTCTCAATGATGGCGTCTATGAGACGGGACGTAAGGTCATCACCTTTGCAGGTGTACTTCAGCATGAGGTGATTCCATTGCCGGAGATATTGCAGATGTCGATGAAATATGGTTCGGAGGCGATGCGCCGCCCTGTGGAAATCGAGTTCGCTTGCAATGTCAATGCCGACAAGACTTGTGATTTCTATCTCTTACAGATTCGACCTATCGTGGATGCCAAGGAGATGTTGGATGAGGATGTGAAGGCGATACCGGATGCCGACTGCCTGTTGCGCTCCCACAACTCGTTGGGACATGGCATCAGCGAGGATGTCACCGACGTGGTGTATGTGAAGTACGACGATCATTTCTCGGCGATGAACAATTACTATGTGGCTGACGACATCGAGCGCATCAATCGCCAGTTCCTCGCCGAAGGCAAGAATTACGTCTTGATAGGTTCTGGCCGTTGGGGCTCCAGCGACCATTACCTCGGCGTGCCAGTGAAGTGGCCGCATATCAGTGCCACTCGTGTCATCGTTGAGGTGGCGTTGAAGAATTACAACATCGATCCAAGCCAAGGCACCCATTTCTTCCAAAACCTCACTTCCTTCGGTGTGGGTTACTTCACGGTAGATACCAATGTTGAGAATGGAGGATTTGTCAATAAGGAGATGTTGGATGCGATGCCTGCTGTCGAGGAGACGAAATATGTTCGCCATGTTCGCTTCGAGCATCCGCTGAGGATTCTGATGGATGGTAAGAAGCAGGAGGGAGCGGTGTTGTGTTAGCTCCTTCAAATGGGTGTTAAATGAGTTCCATCAAGTAATAATTATAATCATGAAGGATAGTAGCAAGGAATTTTTCCTTGCTATTTCCTTTTTGTAGGCTAGCCTTCAGACGTTCTTCAATACCTAGGAATTTTGCAACCTTTCGAGCCAAGGCATCCACTTGCTCCTCGTGCTTGTCATTGCCAGAATAAACGGTTTTCTCGATAACCTCGACTTGCGCTTGTGAAAGATTCTTGGCTTCTTCATACGTTGGATGATAATCTTTCTTGGCATAATAAAACTCATCGAGCGATACGTGGATGTCTTCGATGTTCACCTCCTTGATGACGATAGTTCCTGCTGCCAAGTCGCCCAATCGTTGCGAGTCTTTCGTGAGTAAGATAAAAAGAATACCCACGCAACTGCACCCGATGTCGATGTTGCCCAAGAGCCATCTCATAAAGAAGGAGCCTAGGTTGGGACGAGAACCATCTTTATTGACGACCCTGATTTTCATGATCATTTTCCCCGGTGTCTTGCCATCGTTGAATGTCTCCCAGAGAAAATCCCACAGCCAAATGCCTATGCCGAATATCCACATCAACCACCATGCGCCATCGTATTCTAAGAAATTGGCGCACGCATAAAAGACGGATATGCAGATGACAAATATCCAAATGCCGTCTATGATGCGTGCAGAGATGCGCTCAGCGATGCTCGCTGGGGTCTGGGCGATTCTTACAAATTGATTGGTTATGATGTTGGTATGAGTCATGATTTCATCTATTTCCTTAGTTATTTGAACTTTTGTCTGCAAACTTAACTAAAAAATGGCAAATATTCAAAGAAAAAGCATCTTTTTTAATGAAATATGTGAATAATCGTACCAATAATTTGCTGATGCAAGAATAAATCCTTATTTTTGCATCGAATAAATCGAATCATACTAACTGTTAAGACAGAGTAAAGGTGAAAGAGTTTAACTTCATACGAAGCAATATCGATAAGTGGCAGAAAGCTGAAATCGTCATTAGCGATGCAGCCTCTCAGTCACCAGATCGCTTAGCGGAGGTATATACCGACCTGACATCCGACCTGGCTTTTGCGCAAACTCACTATCCTCAGTCACGCATTACGATTTACCTCAACAAACTCTGTTCGGCTCTCCACAATTCTATTTATCGCAACAAGCGAGAGAAATGGTCACGTCTCATCACCTATTGGACTCGCGAGGTACCGCTTGTGATGTATGAAGAGCGCAAGTTGCTGTTGGTATCTTTCATCATTTTCTTGGTCAGTGTCTTCATCGGCATTTTGTCGCAATGTCTCGACGAAAGTTTCTGTCGTATCATCTTGGGAGATTACTATGTGGATATGACGCTCGACAATATCGCCAAGGGAAAGCCAATGTCGGTATATGATGGCGGTCAGGAGATGGAGATGTTCTTGGGTATTACCTTGAATAACATCCGAGTGTCGTTCATGGAATTCGTATCGGGCATATTCACCAGCATCGCCACAGGTCTTATGATATTCGAGAACAGTGTGATGCTGGGATGCTTTGAGACCTTCTTTGCCCAGCATGGTTTACTGTATGAGTCCTTCTTGGCAGTTTTCTTGCATGGCACGCTGGAGATTTCGGCTCTCATCATTGCGGGTGCGGCAGGATTGGCGATAGGCAATGGCTGGCTGTTCCCCGGCACCTACGCTCGGATGGTTTCGTTCCGAAGAGGAGCTAAGAGGGGTATGAAGATCATCGTAGGTACGATACCTATTTTTATAATGGCTGGTTTCATCGAGGGATTTGTCACTCGACATACCGAAATACTGAATGTCGTCCGACTCTTGATTATCTTGTTGTCGCTGGCGTTTGTGATTGGCTATTTTATCGTTTTGCCAAGAATCAGGCATCGGCAGCAAATGGCAAGTCAAAAATAATCCTGAATCAATCATACCTGAAAGTATAAAACTTATCATAACAATGATGAACAATAAAATACCTTTTTATGCAGAAAGAAGCTTCGGCGAGAAGTTTAATGTGGTCTTCTCATTTCTGAAGCAGAACTGGAGATATATGCTCAGATATATCTTGTATGGCGTGCTGCCTCTTAGTTTGTTGGCGGCATTGTCGGTTGACAACCTGATGTCTAGCACGATGAATGCTGTGGGGGACGGACCTGTCAATACTGGACTTCAATTGTTCGGCAACTATATCTTCTTGTCGGTAGTTTGTGTGCTATTCGGTCTGTGGGTCGGCTCCGTCGTGTTCGCTTGTATGCAGTTGTACAATGAACGAGCCAATGGTTTGGAGGACGTCACCTTTGCAGACCTCAAACCATACGCCAAGCGAAATGCCGGACGCATCTTCAAGTGTGGATTGGCAGGCATACCCGTAGCTTTTGCAGTGATAGCGATTCTTGTGGGTTGTGCCATGGTCGATGTAACTTTTTACATAGTGGCATTCATTGTGGTCTTGGCATTGTGCATCCCGTTCTTGATGGTGCTTCCTACCTATATATATGAGGACATTTCAGTATGGAAAGCCTACGCTCGTGGACTTCGCTTGGGCTGGAAAACTTGGGTAGGCATCTTTGCCTTGGGCTTTGTGCTGACTTTCATCAGCAATGCCTTGTCTTTTGTCTTTGCGATTCCTTGGTATGTGGTGTTCCTCATCAAGGCAGTGTTTGGTTATAGCGATCCATATAATCCAAACATCATAAACATCATCGTGGACTTATTGCAGTACGTCTTCGGTGTCATCATGTGGATTGGGCAGTTTACCCTTTCTACCATCTTCCTCGTGAGCATCAGTTATCTGTATAGCCATGCGGCAGAAAAACTTGATGATATGTCGGTGGCAAAAGGCATTGACGATTTCGAGGGGATGGCTGACAGCAACCCAGATGACGATGACCTCTTCAAGCAATCAGAACCATTAGTGTAATTATCTGACAAGATGTTTACGTCTCCTTCCGATACATTAGTCATTGATTCCGCCAAGCTTTCTGTTTGGCGGCAGGATGGCGCTTATGATTACGGTAGGGAGTTGGTGCCTCATCAAGATACTTTTGGGGAATGGTTGCAGGATAGGTTGAGCGACTTCACGGATGAGATATTCAGGAATGTCTTTGCTCAAAATCGAGAGTGGATGTGGACGGTCTTGGGTATCATTGTCATCTTGGCAATTCTTTGGATTGTCTTTGTGGTACGCCCTTCGGTGTTTATGCGTTCTGGCAAGAAAGCTGATGCCTTGGATTATGATGTGACCGAAGACACCATCTATGGCATTGATTTCCCTTCCGAGATAGAGAAGACTATCAGTCGTCATGATTTCCGAGAGGCTCTGCGACTGATGTATCTGCAAACCTTGAAGTGGTTGAGTGATAACCACCAGATAGAGTGGCAGTCTTTCAAGACTCCTACGCAATATACGAACGAATGGCGCAATGCGGATTTCCAAAAGATAACTCTTATCTTTGTCAAGGTGAGATATGGAGGATTTGAGGCAACGGAAAAGATGATTGCGGAGATGCGTGTTTGCCAAGAGGCTGTCAGACGTGCGATTCTGCAAGGAGAGAAAGGAGGCGACCATGAAGAGTAGTCATAAGTTTATCTTGGCGATGGTGGTTCTCTTTGCGCTGATGTTCTCTTTGCAGATGCAGTTGCCGAAGAAGTTCGAGTGGCAGTCCACTTATCACCATGCCGATCGCCAGCCATTCGGATGCTATGTGTTTGATAGCGTCTTGGCGGAGTCTATGCCGAAACGTTATCAAGTTACGTCCAAGACATTCCTGCAATTGGATAGTGCGTACTCGTCTCGGAGAATTGGTGTGCTGATGGTTGTGGATGAGCAAGACTTAATGAAACTTGATATCGAGCATTTGTGCAATATTGCCAAGCGAGGGGGAAAGGTGATGATTGCGGCAAGCCATTCGGAAGAACAGCCAGCATGTGATACTGCGCCTTATAATGAACTGGAGCGTAAGTTTGGGGTGAGGATAAAAACAGAATATTATTTCTCTTATTATCGAATCTATAATCGGGCTACAGGAAATGAGTCTGAATATAAAGATACGATTACTTGGAGTGGAAAGCCAAAGGTGTATTCTAACCATGATTATATCGTTTGGCAGGGATTGGTAGGTGGATACCTTGAATTTGATTCTTTGCAAACCAATTCTTCTTTGGCGTTCGAAGCAGATACGATGCTCGTTGCAGCCTCCGTCCCTTGTGGCAAGGGAGAGGTCATCTTTGTCACGTCACCTCTTCTTTTTACCAATTATGGAATGTTGGAGGGAAACACGTCGGAGTATATCTTCCGCTTGATGTCGATGATGGCAGATGTGCCGGTTTATCGTACCGAGGCGTATATGAAAACGGATGCCACGATGGATGTCAACTATTCTCCATTCCGTGAACTTATCAAGCGACCTCCTTTGCGTTGGGCACTTTATCTGTTGATGCTGGGTGTCATCCTCTTGATGGTCACTACCGCCCGACGCAGGCAGCGAGTCATTCCTATCATCACTCCACCGCTCAATAAGTCGCTGGAGTTTGTAAAACTCATCGGTACGCTCTACTATCAGCGATGCACCCATGCAGAGTTGGTTCGCAAGAAGTTCACCTTCTTCGCCGAAGAGCTACGACGTAGGTGTGGCATCGATGTTCGGGATGTGAATACTGATGATGACGAGGTGAGATTCCTTGCGAAAAAAACGGGGGTGGGAGAAGCATATATCCAACAGACCCTGCGAGAAATCCGACTCATCATCCATTCCGAGGAAGACATCAAACCTTCGAAGATGAGAGAGATGATAGAAGCTATGAACCATATATTGGAAAAGGTATAAGTATGATATGACATACGGATGGTTGGAGCTTCAAAAGCAAGAAGATATTGTTTATACTTAAAAAACTAGACGATAGAAATATGGAAGAACAAAGATTAGACTTGACTCTTTTCTCTGAAAAGATAGAAAAACTTCGTCATGAGATAGCCCAGGTAATCGTGGGACAAGAACAGGCTGTTGACTTGGTGCTCACTTGCATCTTGGCAAATGGTCACGTGCTGATAGAAGGCGTGCCGGGAGTAGCAAAGACACTCTTAGCTCGACTGATAGCTCGATTGGTCGATGCACGGTTCAGTCGTGTGCAGTTTACTCCCGACTTGATGCCGAGTGATGTACTGGGTACCAACATCTTCAATGTCAAGACGCAGGAGTTTGAGTTCCATCAAGGCCCCGTCTTTTCAGACATCGTATTGGTGGATGAAATCAACCGTGCTCCTGCCAAGACCCAAGCTGCGCTATTCGAGGTGATGGAGGAAAGACAGGTGAGTATGGATGGTGCCACTTACCCTATGGGAGAACTCTATACCATCCTCGCCACCCAGAACCCAGTGGAGCAGGAAGGTACGTATCGTTTGCCAGAAGCACAGCTCGACCGTTTCTTGATGAAGGTGACCATGGGTTATCCTTCCGCCGATGATGAGTTGGAAATCTTGAAACGTCATGAGCAGCGTACCGACTTGGTAAAACTTTCTGATGTCAATCCGGTTTTGACGAAGGAAGAGGTGTTGCAGCTTCGTTCTTATATGAATGATGTCGTCATCGACGAGAGCTTGTTGCGTTATATCACCCAAATTGTCCAGCAGACTCGTAGCAGTCGTGCCGTCTATCTCGGCGCCTCACCTCGTGCTTCGGTAGCGATGTTGCAGGCAAGCAAGGCATACGCTCTCTTGCAAGGACGAGACTTTGTTACTCCTGAGGACATCAAGGCGGTCACTCCATCCATCCTCCAGCATCGATTGGTACTTACTGCTGAGGCTGAGATGGAAGGATATACTGCTTACAAGGTAGCAATGAAGTTGATTGATAAGGTCGAAGTACCAAAATAGGAAAAAAGTGTATCTGACTCCTAGGTTTTTCGCATTGTGGATAGCCCTCGTCCTATTGATAGGCTTGGGCTATGCTGTTCCCCTGATGTTTGTTGTCGGGAGATGGATGCTTGGTGCCTTTTGCTTGCTGCTGCTCCTGGATATGGCGTTGCTTTATCATCGGACGGGAATCCAAGCATGGCGTATGATGTCGGAGAGGTTCTCCAATGGAGATGACAATGAGGTGGATATTCGTGTGGAGAGTCAATATTCTTTCTCTGTTCGCTTGCAAATCATTGATGAGATTCCGCCGATATTCCAGCGTCGTGATGTGCTCTTCAAGTTGAGACTGTTGAGAAGGGAGGGCAAGAAGGTGAGATATGCTCTTCGTCCTACTGTTCGTGGAACCTATTCCTTCGGACATATTCGTGTCTTTGCCCAGTCGCCTCTTGGCTTGCTGCAACGCCGCTTTACGCTTGGCACGCCTTGTGATGTCAAGGTTTATCCTTCTTACTTGATGTTGACGCATTATGAGTTGCTTGCCATCAGTAACCGCCTCACCGACTTGGGCATCAAGCGCATTCGCCGCATCGGCAATCATACGGAGTTTGAGCAAATCAAGGATTATGTGGTAGGGGATGATTTCCGTCGTATCAACTGGCGAGCTACCGCCCGTACTTCTCACTTGATGACCAATGTCTATCAGGATGAACGGTCGCAACAAGTTGTGTGTGTCATCGACAAGGGGCGAGTGATGCAGCAAGCCTTCCGGGGTATGACCTATCTCGATTATGCCATCAATGCCTCTTTGGTGTTGTCATATATTGCGATGCGAAAGGAAGACAAGGCTGGCATCATGACGTTTAGCGATCGGTTTGAGGATTTCGTTCCTCCTTCGGCTCGACGTGGACACATGCAACAAATCTTGGAGACGCTTTATCGTCAACAGACACAGTTTGCAGAGTCAGACTTTTCTGCTTTGACAGCTCATGTCAATCAGCATTTGAGCAAGCGCTCTTTGGTCGTTCTCTATACCAACTTCGCCAATAAGGTGAGCATGGAACGCCAGTTGCCATATCTCATCCAGTTGAACAGAAGGCATCGTCTCTTGGTTGTCTTCTTCGTTGACAATGAGTTGAAAGAATACATAGCGACTCGGCCTGATACCGATGAGGAATATTATCGTCATGTCATCGCCGAACAGTTTGCTTACGAACAGCGATTGGTCGTGTCAACCTTGAAGAATCATGGTATCTTGGCTTTGCTCACCACTCCTGAAAACTTGTCTGTAGATGTCATCAACAAGTATTTGGAAATCAAGTCACAAACATAGAAATCACAAGCATAGAAACAACTTATGGAAAATCAATTAAAAGAAAGTTATCAACACTCTGTGGAAAAGTATGCAGCCGAGGTTGCTGCCTTGAAGCGTAAGAACAATGCTTTCATCACAAGTGAACTGTTGTTGTTCGGGGCGATGGCGACCTGCTTGGTTTGCTATTTCGCCCTCGATGGCGATACCCACCTTTGGCTTTGCGCTGCTTTTCTTTCTTTGGTGGCTTACTTCCTGGTACGTCATTTCGATGACAAGAACAAGGAAAGGATAGAGCATAAGACAGCCCTCATGCAGGTTTGCCAAGATGAGGTGAAGGCGATGGAGGGAGATTTCTCGTCTTATGAGAAGGGAGAAGCCTATCTGAATCCACACCATGCCTATGCTTTCGACTTGGATGTCTTTGGCAAGGACTCCTTGTACAATCGCATTTGCCATACCATCACGACTGGCGGCTCTGATGCTCTTGCGGCAAACCTCTCCCGTGAGACACCTTTGTCTATTGATGAAATCGAAAGTCGCAGGGAGTTGCAGCAAGATTTGGCGGAGTCTGCCCATCAGTGGAGATTGGAGTTCTTTACCTTGGGTGAGTTGAATCGAATGGCACAGTCGCAAGGCTTGTCATCATCATCTTCTCACGGAAAAATCAATTCTGCTGCTGTGGTTGAGGCGGTGGCAAAGGTTTCGCAGATGTCATTGCCAGCGTGGTTCGGTTCTGGGTTGGCTCTCGTGGTCGGTTGGCTTTTGATGATGGGGATATGTGTCTCCGTTGTTCTTGCCATCTTGGGAAAGGTATCTGTCGATTTTCCTCTTTGGTGGGTGATGGTGCAGTATATGGTCGTGTTCGCCGTCTGCAAGTCTTCACTTGACAAGATAGATAGCAACGGTGGAAAACTTCGTCATCAGTTGATGGCATATTCGCAAGTGCTCCGTCTCATCTCGCAGCGCACTTTCAGTAGCAAACTCGGCAAGGAGATGCAAGAGAAACTCGCAGAGGCTTTGCCTTCTTTCTCGGAGTTGGAGAAGATATTGAGTGGATATGATCGCCGTGGCAACTTCCTCGGCTTGTTCTTCACCGATAGCTTCCTGTTGAGCGACTTCTTCCTGGTTCGCCGATTCTTGAAATGGAAGAACAATTATATGGCACAGATGGAGGAATGGGTTGAGATAGTGAGTGAACTGGATGCGATGGTAAGCATGGCGGATTTTCGCTATAACCACCCTGAGGCTACGGATGCACAGATGATTGATGAGCGCCTTGTTGTCTTCGAGGCAAAGAATCTCTATCATCCTTTCTTGGGAGCCAAGGCGGTGAAGAATGACTTCTGCATAGACGATAGCAATTACTATATCGTGACTGGAGCCAATATGGCAGGCAAGAGTACCTTCTTGCGCTCCCTCGGCATCAACTATATCTTGGCGATGGCGGGTATGCCGGTCTTTGCCGATACTCTGCGCATTTCTCGCTTCCGTCTCTTCTCCAGTATGCGAACCTCCGACGACTTGACGCATGGCATCTCTTACTTCAATGCTGAACTCTTGCGCTTGGAACAGTTAGTGCAGTTCTGCAAGGGAGATGCTCAAAAACATAAGGCAAACTTTGCAAGCCAAGGTAAGTTGGCTTGCAAAGGCGATTCCCTCAGAACCCTCATCATCCTCGATGAGATTTTGAAGGGCACCAACTCGGTGGATAAGCTCAATGGCTCACGCCTCTTCCTAGAGTCTATCGCCCACTTGCCAGTGAGCGGTGTCATCGCCACCCACGACTTGGAACTATCCAAGATGGAAAACGGCTCCGAACAGGGAAGACGCTTCCACAACTATTGCTTCGAGATCGACTTGGGCTTGGATGTCACCTATACCTATAAGATACAGAGGGGAGTGGCAAAGAACCAAAACGCCACCTTCCTCCTAAAGAAACTCATCGAACAGAACTTACATATAGATAAGGTAGAATGAGGTAACATATCAAGTAATAGAACTTATACATATATAAACCATATAAAAAACTTAATGACATGAAAAAGAAAAACCTAATGATGTCTTTACTGATGCTGATGCTGGCAGTGTTGCCGACATCTGCTCAGGAGTATCGCAATCCAGTGATACCGGGCTATCATCCCGACCCTTCGGTATGCAGGGTGGGAGATACCTTCTATCTCGTCAACTCCTCGTTCCAGTATTTCCCTGGAGTACCTGTCTTTCAGAGCCAGGATATGGTGCATTGGCAGCAGATAGGCAATGTGCTCGACCGCGACAGTCAGTTGCCTTTGAAGGGCGCTAGCTCTTGGCTCGGCATTTATGCCCCGACCATTCGTTATCATGAGGGTACCTATTATATGATTACCACCAATGTGGGCAATGGCGGCAACTTCATGGTGACTGCCACTGACCCACGTGGTCCTTGGAGCGAACCGATGTGGCTCAAGCAGCAAGGCATCGACCCTTCGCTCTACTTCGAGGATGGCAAGTGCTATATGGTGAGCAATCCAGGCGATGCTATTTGGCTTTGTGAAATCAATCCGAAGACTGGCGAACAGCTCACTGAGAGCAAGAAGTTGTGGCAAGGTGATGGAGGCAGATACCCAGAGGGACCACATATCTATAAGAAGGATGGCTATTATTATCTCCTAATCTCAGAGGGTGGAACCGAACTGGCGCATCATCTCACGATCGCTCGCAGCAAGAACATAGAAGGACCTTATGAGAGCAACCCTGCCAACCCTATCTTGACCAACTGTAGCCGTCTGGGCGAGTCCTTGCAGATACAAGGCACAGGCCATGGTGACTTTGTGCAAGCAGAGAATGGCTCTTGGTGGATGGTATTCTTGGCTTATCGCAACTATGGAGGTTCTTATCATCATCTCGGTCGTGAGACCTACCTCGCCCCTGTGGAGTGGAAGGCGGGTGAATGGCCTGTGGTCAACGGTGGCTTGCCTATAGATACCTTGGTGAAGGCGAACACCTTGCCTTCTGTTTTGTTGGAGAAGCATTTGGGGGCTGATGAAATTGTAAATCCTAATACGGGTGACGCAGACTGGATTCGTATTCAAAATCCTATCATAGCCAATTATGATTCACTAGCAACCGAGGAAGGATTTAGTCTTCGTCTTTATCCTCATGGTACGTTGACGGCGAATAATCAGCCTACGTTCTTTGGTCGCCGTCAAGAGAGTGCCAACTTTGAATTGCAGTCAGAAGTGTTTCCTAAAGGAAATGTAGAGGCGGGATTGACGGTTTATCAAATTAATGATGGTCACTTGGATTTCTTTGTTACGGATAAGCAGATAGCTTTGCGCTGTAAGTTGAAGAGCATTGATTATATCGTGAAGAGTGTACCGAATGTCAGAAAGAAAGCTGTTAAGCTTCGTGTGCGCAGTGAGGGCATCATGTATTATTTCGATTATTCCACAGACGGCAAGACCTTCAAGGAGCTTGCTTCCATGAATTGCAGTCTGATGAGTACCGAGGTGGCTGGCGGATTTACTGGCGTAACCTTGGGTATGTATGTGGATGGAAAGGAAAATAGTGGCTCTGCCGACTTTTCTTACTTCCATTATGAGGAAAAATAAGCAAAATGGCTCCATCTAAAATGGAGTCACTTTGTTTGTTATAGCTAAGTGGGCAATGATTCAAAGAAAAGTGTAGTGTTTTCTGATTATCTTTTTGTTTTTCTTGAAAAAAATCAATAAAAGTTTGGAACTTTCATTTTAAATAATTAAATTTGCCCCACGAACTAACCATATTGTGGGCATATGAAACTAAACTTATATAAACCGATTTCTTGCAAATGGATATTTTTATTCATTAGTATTCTCCTTGGTGGCTGTTTGGAACAAGTAAATGGGCAAAGTTTAAGTTTGCTAGCTAATTCTTATAGAGATGGTGATTGGCTAGACAAAGTGCAAGTTTCCTTCAACGAACAAGTTGTTGGGGAAAAATATGTTTGGACTATAGCCAAGGTGAAAGATAAGTCTTTGCCCCCAGATTCTTACAGAATATTGAATGATACCGTTTGTTGTACTCGTCGAGGGGTAAGAACATATTTCTATCAGAATGCACAGAATATATCCATCATAGGTTATGAATCAAATCAGTTTTTGATAAAATATGACAAGCCTGAAATATATTTGCATTTCCCAACGGTAGTAGGCTCGTTTGTTGATGGGGATTTTTCTGGTTGTGGCATGTATTGTGATAAGATGCGATTGTGGCATACTGGCTCATATCATACGGAAGCCTTGAAAAAAGGATGTCTAGTGACAGAAGAAGGAGATACAATAGACAATGTCCTTCTTCTATATACTAAAAAGGCAAATCATATCAAATTGGACTCTTTGCAATGTACCCAAAGCTCTGTTTTTTATGAGCAGGTTTTTAGATGGTATGCAGATGGTTATCGTTATCCCATCATGTATCGCAGGATAGTTTCCGTAAGTCCAAAAGAAGATGCCGCTACAACAAGCGTCACTTATTTGTATTCACATCAATGTAAGGAAAATTTAAGTGTTTTTGAAGAGAAGGGCATAATAAAGGAAAATAGAAGTTCTTCACAAGGTGAGTTTTCTTATCAAGCAATGCTTTCGGGAAAAACAATAGAGGTTGAGTGTTATTTGACTTCTAGTATGACAGTAAAAGCTCTTCTTGTGGATTCAAAGGGATGTTTATGTAAGAGTGTTTCCAAAAATTGTGATGATGGAAGTCGTTTTTATGTAGATTGTAACTCTTTGCCGATGGGGCAATATATCCTTTATTTGGAAGTGAATGGAAAAAAATATTCAAAGAATTTCCTAATCAAATAAAATCATGGCTTATGAGACCTATTTTTAGACTAATATTGGCAGGATGCACAATTTGGCTTTTGTTATTATCCATGTACTCTTGGGGGCAGAATGTAAATCCAACTCCCTTGACCTATGATATGCTCCTGCCTAATTTTAAGGAGATGCAACCTGCCCCGATGGCCTTTGAGACGTATGGCTCTTATGAAAGTTCTGAATATACAGGAACTCCCGAAATATCCATACCATTGTTGGAGGTGTCTTCTGGAAAATTACGCCTTCCTGTAAGTTTGAAATACGAGGCTTCAGGAATAAGAGTAAGCCAGCAAGCATCTTCCGTAGGCTTGGGATGGGGACTTGTGTTTGGAGGCAGCATTACCCATATTGTAAATGGACAAGATGATTTTTGCTCTTTCCCCCAAAAAACAGACAAGGAATTCTTGGACTCCATATATTCGATAGCAACAGGCTATCACACGGCTTATGTTCCCCAAGATTACTTTGTTGACTGGGATTTGGGGCTTGGGTTATTGGATATAAGCCAAGCTTACCAAGTTTCGAGTAGGTTGTATTGGCGGAGTTTATTGATGGAAGACTTGGTTCATGGGATGCATATTCCAGATGTCTTCCATGCAAATTTCTGTGGTCATACTGTTGCTTTCACTTTGGATAACCGAACAAGAAACACGAAAGTATTGGACGATAATGCTAGTAAATATAAAATAGAAACAGAATATACTGGTGCAATTTATCCTTTTAAGATTTTCATTACGGATGATATGGGTATAAAATATGTATTCCAGGCTTATAGTGAGTATGATAAGTTGGATTGCTATTACTTGACAGAAATTCGTGGATTGAATCCCAATGATGTCATTACGCTCTCGTATAATCAATTCCGCCAAAAGGGACAATATGAGATTTATCAGTCTTTGGGGCACTTGAAGACTATGACAGGTGCTTACCTTGGTGACTTGAATGATTTGCTAGGTTTGCATACCAGAGCTTCCACCCCCTCTTTGTATCGTGACATGCTGTATCCCTCAGTAATAGAGTCTCATAATGAAAAAGTGCTTTTTGATTTAGAAGATAGATTGGATGTGAAAGGTTCCAAGGCTATCAAAAACATTCGTGTTTTGTCTAAAAATGGAAATGTTCAAACTCATCAGATTACTTTTGGGTATGATTACTTTTATGAAGAACAGAAAAGTGAGGCTACAAGCTGGGCTTCGTTAGGTTATAGCGATGATGAATATTCTGGGAAACGGCTAAAATTGATAAACTTAGTTATAGATGACAAAAAATATTCTTTCTCGTATGATGAAACTACCTCACTTCCGTATGTGACCTCCTTGTCACAAGATTATTGGGGATATTACAATGGGGTAAATAATGGAAAAAACTTTTGTTCTAGCCCTACATATAGTATAGCTGGAAGAAATATTTCAGAAATAGAACATCTTGGTGATGCCAATCGTCTGGCTTCCCCTAAGAAAATCCTATGTGGTATTCTTAAAAGAATAGTTTATCCGACAGGAGGTTATACGGATTTTGAATTTGAGAGTCATCATTTTAATGATTCATATTATTATCCTAGTGCAGAAAGCCCGAATCGAATGGTAACCTCCTCCGTTTCTGTTTATTCTGTTGCTGCACAAAAGGAGAAATCAAATGGGGAAAGTTTCATTCTTTCAGAAGAAAAGGACATAAAATTTATAGTAAACATCAACAGTAAAGATCCTGCAAAATATTCTTGTTCTGCAACAATATGGTGTGTCCAAGGTACTAAATACCATGAGGTTTTCTCTACTTCTACCTCAACTCCTGGCATGTCAAAGACATTTACAAGACACTTGAAACCTGGGGTATATGTTATATATGTTACAGTGCCGTATGTTCCTAGTGATTACGTGACAACGGCATCCATCCGTGCAACGACAGGACATTCGTTTGTTTTGGATGAATCTATCGCTGACAGCAGTGGATTGTCTATTGGGGGTGGCGTTAGAATTAAAAGCATAACCAATTATGATGGGCTTAAGTCAGACTTTGTAAGCAAGACGTGTTATGAGTATTATAATGGAAAATTGCTTGTACCAACAGTTAGGTGCAAGAATATGGCGTTGAATTTTTTTAGTCAGGGTTCTTTGGCTATTGGTCAGCTTACCTTTTCTTTTGTAGGTTCACAAAAGTCCGATTTGAGTTTGATGTCCTTGGGTGTTCCTACCGTAGGATATTCTGTAGTAAAAAAGAAGGTTGTCAATGCGAATGGACAGGATAATGGCTATATTGTCAGTAATTATGAGAACCAGACTTATCGGGAAATGAGGATGGGAGAACAATATTATTATCCCAACTATGGATTGAATGGAAAAATCCTAACTAGGAAAATTTATTCCTCAACAGATGAGCTTGTACAACAGACAGATTACACTTATGGAAGTAAAAAATATGAGGAAATATTGTTCCCAAAGTGTCTCCCTCTCTTTTTAAGTGGTACGGCAGCGGAAGGATGTACGTATCATTTGTCCATATATACCAAGGCAAATGTTTGGAACTATTTGGATGAAATCACAGAAACATCTTATGTAAATGGTAAGGCTTTGCTGCCTAAAAAAATAACTTTTGGTTACGACCAAACAAACTATAAAGAAAATAGAGTTGTGACCACTAATGGTATCCAAAAATCACAAAAAGTGCTTACCTATCCACATGAAAGGACTTCCACTGGGGCAGAGGGATTACAAGAAAAACATTGTTTAGCAGAAGTCACAGGTATGGACAACTATATGGGCACTTCTGGTAATACGCTTGTAGGAGGGTATCGAAAGAACTATTCATTGGTTGGAAACGCAGTGCCAATGTTCAACGAATTTTTGACAAAGGGCACAGATGGAAAAATGCGTCAAGATTTAAAAGTGGAAAAGTATGATTCCTATGGTAATATCTTGGAATATACAACAAATGATGGTCTGCATACCGTACTATTATGGTCTTATTCTTATCAATGTCCAATAATGGAAATTGTAGGAACGACCTATGACAAGGTGTCTGCGCTTTCAACAACAGTAAGAAACATAGGAAACAAGGCTACATTGACGGCAAAAGAGTTGAAGGATTTGTATGATTTAGTAGTAAAAGGGACAAATGCGCATGTGACGGCATATTTGTACAATCCATGGTATAAGGTCTCTGAGATGATTTTACCAAATGGCAATATAAATCATTATGAATATGATGCCTTTGGAAGGCTTGTTTCGGAAAAAGATATAGATTCCAATCCATTAACAACTTATAAATATTTTTATCGCCAATGAAAACATACGACATTTATTTATCGGTTCTGGTATTGTTGTTGGGAACATTGCCTTCTCTAGCGCAGTCTAGTTGGGAAAATTGTATTACCATACAAAAGAATACAAGTTCGACAAATTATGTTGCCGAACACAATTATTATGACGGTTTGGGGCGTTTTGTGGAGAATGTCTCTGTAAATTTGTCTCCTGAGAGTGGGGTTGACTTGCTTGAAGCCACAAGTTATGATGGTTTTGGACGTGTGCGTCGGAAAGGAAAAATGGTCTCTTTGTCTGGTAATTCTGGCAACTATACAGAAATAGAGCAAAAGCATTATATTGCAGATTACAATGACCCTATGGCTTATGTGGAATATTCCTACGAGGATTCACCTTTGGGAAGACTAAGAGATGAGCGAGGCCCTGGGGCACCTTGGATTATGCAAGGAAAAAGTCGTATTGTTGCTTATCTTACTAATTCAACGAATGCTCACATGGGATGCTTGCGCTTTGAGGTGTCAAATGATATTCTTTGCAATAAGTCGTATTATCCAGATGGCTCGCTAAATATTATCCAGAAGATAGATGAGGATGCTAGGGTGACATACGAGTTCAAAGACTTTTTTGATAGGTTAGTCTTGATCAGAAAGGTAATGGGTGATACTGAAGTTGATACATATTATATATATAATGACAAAGGTGACCTGGTATTGGTCTTGCCTCCAGAGGCATCATTGCGCTTAGCTTCTCCTGGTAATTATTCTTGCAAGTCTGCAAGCCCATTGTTGGATTATGCTTATCAATATACTTATGATGAATTACATCGGTGCATTTCTAAGAAGCTTCCTGGTGTTGATGCTGTTACTATTCAATATGATGACGCAGATAAACCTGTTTTCAGTCAAACTGGTGTACAAAAGGCTAGCGGCACAGCTACCCAAATGAGTTATGACCCATTTGGTCGGCTGTCTTCCAAGAGTGATGGTACGCAGTCATTGAAAGTTTTTTATGACAATTATGACTTCATGTCCAATAAGCCCTCTTTGGGGTATGTACAGAAAGCTGGTTATGGAAATAGGGCAGACAATGTTATAGGTCTGCAAACGGGTGAAATAGTCTCAGCAGAAGTTGGAAAGGAGTTGTACTCTGTTTGTTATTATGACAAAAAAGGTCAACTTGTACAAAAACGTTCTGAAAACCATTTGGGTGGTTTGGACTGTTATTATTACCTCTATACATATACAGGTAAGGTGGCAAGTATGCTTCATGAGCATATCGTCGGTTCGTCTAAGCAAAAGGAAATTTATAGCTATGTGTATGATAATGCAGACCGCTTGCTGCAAGTAACTCACCAATTAAATGGTGGTGAAAAAGTCATTTTGAGACAAAATGTTTATGACAAACTTTGTCGCTTGTCAAGTCAAAAAGTGTTTGGTAAGGAAAACGTTTCTTATGAATATAATATAAGGGAATGGCCAACAAGCATCTCTTCTGAAAATTACAAAGAAACCTTGTCGTATTATGAAGGTAATTATCGCATGTATGGAGGAAATGTGACTTCTATGACTTGGAGTGTGGGAAATGAAACATTGAAGCGAAAATATAATTTTTCCTATGATGGTTTGTATCGTTTAACATTGGCTTCTTATTGGGAAGATAATGCGGCTAGTGGACATTACAATACTCGTTATACTTATGACTTGATGGGTAACATGCTGACCTTGAAACGCAATGGACTTCAAGATGGGGGAACTTATGGCTTGATAGATGATGTAAGCTTTGCCTATAAAGGAAACCAGTTGCTCAATGCAGAAGATAAAGTGGAAGACCCTACTTACAAGGATGCTTGGAACTTTGTGGATGGTGCTTCTGAAAATGTTGAGTATGGATATGATAAGAATGGAAATATGGTCAAGGACCTTAATAAGGGCATCTTGCAAATTACCTATAATTCATTGAACTTACCAACTTCTCTAAAGATGGAAGGTGGCAAGAGCATCTGTTATGTCTATGATGCACAAGGCAAGAAGTTGCAGGCATCCTATGTAACGACTATACCAAACTCAAGTATGACTTTGGACTATTGTGATAACATGATTTATGAGAATGGTAAGTTGACGCAAATATTGGTAGATGGAGGTTACGTCTCTTTTGTTAATGGAGAGCCCGTGTATCATTATTATTTGAAAGACCATCTTGGTAGTAATCGGGTAGCTGTTAATCAAGCTACTGGTGAAGTGGAGCAAGTGAATCATTACTATCCATTTGGTGGCTTGATGGCGGAAAGTACAGGTGGCAGTGTGCAGAGATATAAGTATAATGGTAAGGAACTGGATAGAATGCATGGTTTGGATTGGTATGATTATGGGGCTAGATGGTATGACGGTATGAGGTTCTTGGCACAAGATAGCAAATTAGAAAAATATTATGCAATAAGCCCTTATGCATATTGCTTGAATAGCCCTATTAGGTTGTTTGATAATGATGGGAGAGAACCTGGCGATTTTTTCCTTTCCCCAGATGCAGCTGCAAGGGATTTTGGGTTGTTTTATAATGCAAATTCTATTAGAGATAACCTAGAATATGCTTCAAGTATATATATGATTAGAAATGACAAAGGAACACTTGGATACACATATACAGTAGCGGCTAAAGGAAAAGAGCATGAGAGTGTTCCTAGTAAGCCATTGCCTGGCTTTTATGTAGTTGCGTCTATACATAGTCATGGCGCATATGATTCAAGATATAAAGATAATGAATTTTCTGGGACATATTTGTATAGAGATGGTAAGGAAGTAAGAATAGAGTCTTTGAAGACTTCTAAAAAAGGTGACATAGGTAATGCTAATTTAGATAAAATTAATGCTTATTTGGTCACACCTAATGGTTCTTTGCAAAAATATGATTACAAAACTGGAAAGATTAAATTGTTAAGTACCGATATGCCGAGTGACAATAAAGACCCTTTGCGTTTGAATGGACAATCAGCTTTAGTTAACGATAATAGGCTTGATATTGAAAAACTATTGGAGTTATATAGAAAGCAAATGTATAAGCTTGAAAATATATTTAAAAGATAAAACATGAGAAAAGTATTGGTGCTTATAAGTATTATAGTAGTAGTTATTCTTGTTGTACTTTTTTACAAGCCAAGTGATAATACGCCAAATTTTTATCGTTTGGTTTCTTTACAAGAGTATGAAGGTGAATCTTACAATCCTAAGGATTATTTTGACTCGCCTGACATTTTGTATGATAATAATGATACGCTTGCTAGAGCTGTTGTTACTAGAAAGAATACGGCTCTTGATGTAGCAAAGTCTCTTTTTTTGTCTAAATTTGGGCAGAAAAATGTGCAAAAGCTGCAAGCCTCACTAATAGGCGATAGTGTGTGGAAAGCGAGTGCTATAGGAAAGGATACTATGGCAGTTTATATATATAAAAGTAATGGGAGGATATTAAATGATAAAACTAAGGAGGTAAATTCCATTCTTGTAGATAATCCAACACTTGCAGCAGAAATAGGTATTGCATATTTGAGTGATATCTATGGCAAGGAAACAATAAATGGAGAATATCCTTTTGAAGTCGTAAAATTTAAACATAGTTGGTTGATTATGGGAACACTTCCTAAAGGACATTATGGTGGGACTGGACAGATTCAGATTTCTGCTTATGATGCAAAAGTTAAGTTTTATATTCATGAAAAGTAAAATTTGAAAAAGAAATCGTCGGAGCCATAGAAGGTGAGTACAACTCGGCAACTATACTTCCAGCGACCAGTTTATTATAAATGTCTTCGCATCTTGGTGTTTCATATGATGATTTATCGGACGCTAGTATTGGCTATATTAAAGACCGTATTTCTCAATATGGCTATCTTCGTAGCTATATTCATAATCATCCTAGTAATATGGCGGCTCCTTCTGGGCTTGGTACGGATAATTCGCAAGGGGATATGTTGTTCCTGAACAATATGAGATATGTATCTATGACACATGGAGCTATTGATCCAACTTCATTTATTTATACTTCAAAGCCGAGGAAATATACGAGGTACACCCTTTCTTCTAAAATGGAAGACTTTGAATTGTTTAATAATATGCTAAATGAAATAATTATAAACTCTTCGATAAAATGAAACCATTAATTATTATACATTTTATGAACCTTGTAATTGTTAATATTCAAGGTCAAAATATCACGAATGATTCTATTTGCGTCTATAGTACAAACATTTCGGAATTGTCTGAATTTTTAAATCGCAAAATTGAAATCTATAAAAATGAGCCTGATTCGTTAGTGCATAAGGATTTGGTTGGCTATGGAGTACTTACGGTTGATAGTAGTAAAATTGATAAGGTTATAATCCGTTTCAATTACTATGATTTTCGAGAGATATTCGAAAATTTATAAGTAAAGCATGGGGGTGTGGTTTGTTAAATCTATGCCAATATTTCTATGTGGTGTTTACGACAAAAGGATATTTAAGAAAACAAGTGGGAAAAATAGAGTTGAGACACGAGAGCCTTTTAATGGTCCAATTGATCCTTTTTTTATTTACATAAGATTAAAATTTGATAGTCATGAGAGCGAAACTTTTCAAAAATAAGTGTTTGTTGCCCATTTTTACAGCATGGTTGTTATGGCTAATGTTCCTTTCGTGTGTGTCCATACGAAAGGATTCTAGTCTAAGCGATAGCTCGAAAGGGGAAATGTCATTTAATGTTGTGTGTTTCAAACAAAAAAGTATAAATGCTGCGATATTGAAATTGTTAAAACAGTTTCCACCGAACATAAAGGGGGAAGTGTATGTGCTAACAATTAGGAGGAATGGGAAAAAAAAGTACATTGTCGTTCAGAACTGGGGCGTTGGAATACTGCAATCTGCAAAATATTCTAGCATGGGTGTTTGGGCATCTCAAGATGATGCAATGTTCTTGTTATGTTATGATAATAAGAAATCTAGGTCTGAGTTAGAAAAGCTTTTCTCGAAAAGTAAAGAATCTAAGTTGATAAGTTTACAAAAAGAACAATGAAAGTCAATTGGCGATTATCAGGAAGTTTATGACGATATAAATACATATTTGTTCGGGGAAATTAAGGATGATAGTATTGAGGTGAAAAAACTGATAATTAATAATAGAATCGTAAAGAATTCGTCGGTGCCATAGAAGGGAGACTAACTAGAGAACTATACTTTCAACAAATAGTGAGGCATGGTGATAGAGAAGCGTAATTATCCTTCCTTCTTTATGGGTTAAAAGTTGGTAGTCATGAGAGTGAATCTTTTCAAAAATAAGTGCTTGTTGAAATGCTTGGGGGGATATGTTACTTACCTTTTAACTTGAGTCGGTTTCCTAGCCATCATTAAGCAATGTTGTTTTCCATTGAAAAAAAATCTTTCAATAAAATATTTTTTGCAATTAAACGTTATAATAAGTAAAATATCTAATATATATATTAAGTATATAAAAGAGAATTATAAAAATCATAAACCCTAATTAGTGAAATTATGAAAAAGTATTTAGCTGAAATGGTGGGCACGATGGTGCTCGTGCTGATGGGCTGCGGTGCAGCAGTCAGCTTGGGTTGCGACAATGGCATTCCTGCAACAGTAGTGGGTACAGCGATGACTTTTGGTCTTGCTGTGGTGGCAATGGCTTACACCATTGGCGGTATCTCTGGATGCCACATCAATCCAGCTATCAACTATGTCATCTATCAGTGCATCGGTGGTGCGTTGGCTGCTGGCGTTTGGAAAGTTATTGAACCAGAAAATAAGAAGTAATGTCAAGTCAACAAAATAAGATAACAGACAGAAAGTATCTCGTACCTTTTGTTTTAATCACGTTGCTCTTCTTCTTGTGGGGCTTCGCTCGTGCCATTCTGGATGTGCTCAACAAGCACTTCCAGAATGCTTTACATATCAGTATCACCCATTCCTCGCTCATCCAGGTAACCACTTATCTCGGTTACTTCCTGATGGCGATTCCTGCGGGTATCTTTATCAATCGTTATGGCTATCGTCGTGGTGTCGTCTTCGGACTGATTCTCTTCGGTGCAGGTTCGTTGATGTTTATTCCAGGAGCAGCGATGGGCAGTTTCTATGCCTTCCTCTTGTGCCTCTTCATCATCGGTTGTGGCTTGGTGTTCCTGGAGACGGCAGCCAATCCGTATGTCACCGAGTTGGGTGCCAAGGAGACGGCAACCAGTCGCTTAAACCTTTCTCAGTCGTTCAATGGCTTGGGTAGCCTCTTCGCTACCTTCTGCATCGGTCAGTTCCTCTTCAATAATACCGATGAGGGTGGCAATGTGGCTGTGCCTTATACGATACTCGGCATCTTGGTGCTCGTGATAGCCTTGGTGTTCTCACGTGTCCACTTGCCAGAAATCAAGCATGAGGAGACGGAAGAAGACCAGGCGGATGGTTCCAACATCGGCAAACTCTTCAAGCATCATGGTATGTTTGTCTTCGGACTCTTGGCACTCTTGTGCTATGAGATAGCGGAGATTTCCATCAATTCCTACTTCATCAATTTCGTAACCGGTATGCACTGGATGACCGACCGCATGGCTTCCTTGGTCTTGACCGTAGCCTTGGCTTTCTTCATGGTGGGTCGCTTCCTCGGCAGTTGGGTGATGCGCTATATCAAGGCGACGACGGCATTGTTTATCTGTGCCATCGGTAGCGTGGTGTGCATCGGCTTGGTATTGTGCGACTTGGGCAAGGCTTCGCTGATAGCCCTGATAGCCAACTATCTCTTCGAGGCAATCATGTTCCCTACGATTTTTGCCATTGCCCTCACGGGATTGGGCAACCTCACGAAGTCGGCTTCCTCTCTCTTGATGATGACGCCGATAGGTGGCTGCGGCTTCTTGCTGATGGGATTGATAGCCGACCGCACCCATGTGGTCTTGCCATTCGTGGTGCCGTTTGTCAGTTTCCTCATTGTATTGGCTTTTGCTGCTCGTGAGTACAATGTTGCTCGCAAGCAGTAACCTCGCAAAGCACTATGTTTTGCTATCTGTATTTTGCAAAACATAATTTCTTTGTCGTCAAACGAGTGCGAATTAACTTTTTTAACTCGATTGTCATACGAAAAAGCAATCTTACATTTTGTCGTATCAAAAGAAAAAAGTAAATTTGCACTCGTTTAAGGGGATGTGCATCTAGATGCGCCTCTCTTTCAAATGAAGATGAATGTTTCATTAAAACAATAAAATTAAAATTATTATGGCAGTAGATTACAAGAAAATCGGTCTTGTGAACACTAAAGATATGTTCGCAAGAGCTATCAAAGGTGGTTGGGCAGTTCCTGCTTTCAACTTCAACAACTTGGAGCAGATGCAGGCTATCATCCAGGCTTCTTCTAACTTGAAGTCACCAGTTATCCTTCAGGTTTCTAAGGGTGCTCGTAAGTATGCTAACCCTACATTGCTCCGCTACTTGGCAGAGGGTGCTGTAGAGTATGCTAAGGAGTTGGGTTGCAACCATCCTGAGATCGTTCTTCACCTCGATCACGGTGATAGCTTCGAGACATGTAAGAGCTGTGTTGACTTCGGCTTCTCTTCTGTAATGATCGACGGTTCTGCTCTTCCTTACGAGGAGAACATCGCCTTGACAAAGAAGGTAGTTGACTACGCTCACCAGTTCGATGTAACTGTTGAGGGTGAGCTTGGTGTCCTCGCTGGTGTTGAGGATGACGTAGTAGCTGAGGAGTCTCACTATACAAAGCCTGAGGAGGTTGTAGATT
>UMLJ01017869.1_pt1 | contig 27851 bp, 15 predicted proteins | sample 1966521 | NCBI WGS metagenome assembly UMLJ01 (sample SAMEA4836199, study PRJEB28245) | human gut metagenome | biome: gut microbiome; material: fecal sample | place: Denmark | collected 2008
GGAAGCAAGAATCAGATCCGTTACGGATACCATAAAGAAGCAGCAGGCGGCGGTGCATCACAGGTCAATACGGCAGTCACAACCGCTTCTTCTGACATTTATATTAAATTAGAAGTTTCAGAGAATAAAGCAACCTATCACGTTGCTTCGACAGCTGATTTTTCAGATGAAAAGGTAAAGACACAGACAATTTCCGGATTATCAGCAAAGACAATCGGTTTCTTTGCAACAGAAGGAGTAACTGCAGAATTTTCGGATGTAACGGTAACTTCTGCATATACAACGGATGACGGTGCAGATGTTAAAAAGCAGATTTTTGATTCAGAGGCAGGAGAAGTGAACTTCTCACAGTCAAGCAGTAAAGATTACTCAGGAAATTATGATGCCGGAAATTCCTTTGAAACTTCCGCAAACGGCAATATTTTATCCGTAAACCATACAAGAAGTGCGGCAGTTAAGGGAAATATCAGGGATGATAAGGGAATGGATTACATATTATTTCCGGAAACATCAGAAGATATGACGATTTCAGCAGATATTACAGTGACAAAGCTGGATTCCGGTACAGATAAGCAGGGGCTTGCCATCGGACAGTTTAACGCGAAGACCGGCAGCGCCATGAAGTGTGACGTATTACATATCCAGAAAAATATTGTGATTCAGCATACATTTTCAACGGTCAGCGGAACGGGTAACTGCGGTTCTCCAAAGGTTGGCAAAAAAACTGACACAGCAAACGGATATGAGCTGGGCGGCACATATACACTGACTTACACAAAGAGTGGCAATACCGCTAAAATGCAGGTTGTAAGCGCAGACGGAACGGTGCTTATGGGTTCAGAAGCAAATCCGGGCGAATTTGACCTGACACAGTCTTATGCAGACCTGCAGACAGGACAGACAGTACGCTATGGTCTGGCATTTTCAGGTGTTACGGCAGAAATCAGTAACCTGACCTTAAAGAATGCAGAAGGTACGGTTGTATATGACCAGAACGATTATTATGTTGCAGTCGGTGTTGCACCGGTGATTACAAATGCCGCAACAGAAGTGGCTTCTGACAGAAAGAGCATGAATATTACATGGGATGTCGCAGAAGAAGGCTCAGGCAATATTAAATATGCCGTATATGTATCAAAGGATGGCGGTGAATATACAAAGATTTCTGATTCTAAGGTGAACAGCTTCAGTTATGCCGGAATGGACGGCGACGGAAACTATCAGTTTAAGATTGTGCCTTATGGCGGAACAACAATGGGAACAGCCGTAGAAACTGAAATAACGGACTATCAGGCACCACTTGCACAGGCTGAATTAACAGCCGCAGGCAGCAAATCTAAGGTAGAACTGTCATGGAATGCCGTAGAAGGTGCATCTTCTTATGATGTATACAGAAAACTGGGTTCTGACGGTGAAGCAGTGCTGGTTAAGACAACAGCAGAGAATGCATTTACAGATACAGATGTTGTCGAAGAAGAACCGTATTATTACTATGTTATAGCAAAAAATGACAAGAATACAAGTAATCCGTCAGCAACGATACAGGTACTGACATCAGACGGTCATACAGGTGCTTATGTATATGAAAATGAAGCAACAAAACTGACAGTAGCATATAAGTCCAATGATACTGTTTTTGATGATAATGCACTGCTGGTTCTTACAGCAGACGAAGCAGGAACAGCACAGCTTTATGTAAATGACGTGCTGGCAGATACCAAAACTGTCGGTGCGGGCGATGAAATGAAGTTTGAACCTAAATTAAAGAAAGGCAGAAATGACGTTACTGTTATATTTACTGATGCAGAGGGAAATGCGACAAGAAAGACATTTAATTTTGTTGCAAACCCGGATGTTGATATTGTTGTAGATGCGGCATATACAGGCGAAGACGGTGCAGAGTCAGACGGACTGCCGGTATACAAGACTGTTCAGGCAGCAGTCAATGCAGTGCCGGAAGATAATGCAGAAGCCAAAGTGATTTACATTAAAAATGGTGAATATAATGAACGGGTTGAAGTAAAATCACCATATGTAAGTCTTCTCGGACAGGACAGTGAAAAAACCCATTTATTCTATTCTGTATGTGTTGCCAACGGAAATGCAGACAGTATGTGGAACCGTAATGCAATGTATGTAGATACGGCAGCAACAGGCTTCACGGCAGAAAATCTGACGGTTGAAAATTCTTATGACTATACAAACGGTTCGGATCAGCAGGCAGATGCCCTGTGTATTGTAGCTGACCAGACGGCATGTATTAATGTAAGATTAATCGGCTATCAGGATACCCTGCTGACCGATACAAGAACGAAAGATGAAAACGGCAATTATGCGGTAACAAGACAGTATTTCAATAAATGTTATATTACAGGTAATGTTGACTTTATCTATGGTGCAGGTACTTCCGTATTTGAAGACTGTGATATTGTTGCAAGATATACAGAATACAAATCAGACGGATGCTATACAGCCGGAAGAACATATGCTTCCACACCTTACGGATATGTATTTAACAACTGCCGTTTCCTTGCAGAAGAAGGCGTAGCAGACGGTGCATACAGAATGGCACGTCCGTGGGGGGCAGATGATTCGACAACATTTATGAACTGCTACTTAGGCAGAGCGATTTCACTGGAAACATCTTATGGTGACATGAGCGGTAACTTAGCTGAAAATGCAAGATTTGCAGAATACGGTTCTTATGGTCCGGGATATACAGTAAATAATAAGCGTCCATACCTGACAAGTACACAGGCAGCAAAATTTAAGACGGATACAGTCATGGGAGACTATGATTACAGCGCAAGAATTGCTACATTGTACGGAACACAGCAGGAAGAACCGAAAACAGATGTAACGGTTGTTGATAAGGCAGAGGTTGTTAAGAATGTAGCGGTTGATGAAAATGCCGTAATTAAAAATGCAGCCGGTGAAACCGTAAATCCGGGAGAAGTCAGTGTTGTCATTGAAAAAGCCGGAGACAGCGTAATTGACTCAATTATGAAAGGCTTTACAGCTGGCGGAATATTAATTGCTGACGGAAGTACAGTAGATTATTATGACATTGAATTACAGGATGAGAACGGTCAGGCAGTTATGCTTGAAAGCGGTAAAATCCAGATTACATTTGCTTATAAAGAAGGAATTGATTACAGCAAAGTGAATGTAATTGTATATCATCTGAATGAAAAGACCGGTGTCATTGAAAAGCTGGAAACACAGCTTACAAGTGAAGGTATCCGTTTTGAGGCAGACAGCTTCAGTCCGTTTGCAGTATATTATGAGAATAAAACGGTACAAAACGATGATATCACCAAGCCGGATGATACAAAAACAGACGATGTAAAGAAGGATGATGCAGGCTCAGGAACACAGCAGGGTGAGAATACCGGTGCTGCGGATGCGCCAGAGGAATCAGAAAATGCACAGCAGTCTGCGGATACAGGCGTACAGACAGGAGATACAGCCAATGGATTTGGATTCCTTGCAGCAGCAGTTGCAGCGGCAGGAGCAGGTGCTTATGAATTTCTTAGAAAAAGAAAGCTGATTCGCAGATAAAAAAGATAATTACTCAAATTTGATAGCCCGCGGGGCTGCCATGGAAATTCAAAAATTTCGTGGCAGCCTTTTTGTATTTCCAGTGGACGGTTTTGGAAAAAATATATGTAAAAATTTGTATATAAATTGATATAAGAGTGAAAAATATGTAAAATGCACAAAAAATGTGACAAATATCAGTGGTTGAGTGGCAAAAATAACTGCAATCATGGTTGACTATCTGATTTAAAAATAATATAATAAGAACAATTGGTGAAAACTTATAAAAGTTTTTTTAAAAGTTCGTGGTTTTATAAAAAATATGCTAAAAATACGAGGCTTCAGGAATACTTTTATGAAAACACTAAAAACAAATCAGGAGGACGATTATGAGAAGAAAGGTGACAAAAGCAGCAGCGCTTTTATCAGCAGTACTGATGGCTAGCAGTTCTGTACCGTATGGTGTGTTAATACCTTACAATGTATTGGCAGAAGAAGTAAGTGCAGATGCCGGTGTGGCAGCACAGGAGGAAACAGCAGCAACTGTAGGCAGCGTAACCAACATTAAGACATGGGATGCAGCAGGCTTACTGGCAGCAGCAACAACAGAGGATAATGGCTTATCCTTAAAGGGTGACGGCTGGACAACTGGAACAGATACAGCCGGAGCAGAAGCATTTGGAACAGGAGATTATGTAAAGGCAGGAGGTGTAAAGCCGACACCAAATAATGGCGCAGTTCCGACAACAGGATGCTACTTACAGTATACAGCGACCGACAGCGGTAAGCTGACAATTATGGAAAAGACACAGAAGACTAATAAGAGCTTCTATGTAGTAGATTCAGACGGTGTTGTAAAAGACACAAAGACATCAGGTTCAGCAAGTACATATGATACCATTACAATTGATGTAGAAGAAGGCAAGACCTATTATGCATATATGTCAGGTTCAACAGCCAACATTTTTCAGGTTGTTTATACGCCGACACAGGTTGTAAGAACATGGGATGCAGCAAGCTTACTTGCAGCAGCAACAACAGAGGATAACGGTGTATCTTTAAAGGGTGACGGCTGGAGTGCCGGAACAGATTCAGCCGGAGCAGAAGCGTTTGGAACAGAAGATTATGCAAAAGCCGGAGGCACAAAGCCGACACCAAATAATGGCGCAGTTCCGACAGTAGGATGCTACTTACAGTATACGGCGACTGAAAACGGTAAGCTGACAATTATGGAAAAGACACAGAAGACTAATAAGAGCTTCTATGTAGTAGATTCAGACGGAGTTGTAAAGGCTACAAAGACATCAGGCTCAGCAAGTACATATGATACGATTACAGTTGATGTGGAAGAAGGCAAGACCTATTATGCATATATGTCAGGTTCAACAGCCAATATCTTTCAGGTATCCTTAGCAGTCGGTGAAAAGAAGCAGACTGCATGGGCAGATGTTGCAGCACCGGTGATTAACAGTGTAACAACAGATGAAGCCGGAGATTTCGTTGTAGACTTCTCAGCAGTCATTGATGCATACAAGGGTGCTGATGATGTAAAGGTTACAATGTTACAGGATGGTCTGGAAGTATCTACACAGACATTTACAAAGCAGGCAGATACAGCTACATTTGCACCATACCGTTCAGGCACGTATACATTCGTAGTGGTTGCACAAAGATATGGCGAAGCTGATAAGGCAAGTGAAGTTTATACATACAAGGATTATGTACTGGCAGTGAAGAAGCCGGTTATCACATGGGCACAGAACAAGGGTAACGGCGATGTTTACTTAGACTGGATTAATATTGAAGATGCAGATTCTTATTCTGTAGCTTATAAGGAATCCGGAAGCACAGCAGATTACACGGTTGTAGAATCAGCATTATCTGCAGAAACGGGCAATTATACACTGACAGGACTGACAGCAGGCAAGTCTTATGATATCCAGATTAAGGCACTCAGAAAGTCAGACGGTTTTGAATCTGTTTATACAGAAAAAGATTTTGAAGTAACAACAGCAGAAGAACAGCCATGGTATGCGGCAATCGTAGGTTCTGCACAGGCAGGCGATGTTACATTTACAACGGCTGACGGTCAGACGGATAATGTAAAGCTTTCCGTATCTGACAATAGCGCAGCAAAGAGTAATAATCAGGAATCACCGGCAATTGCAGGAACAGCCGGAACACTGGAAGTTAAGGGACAGGCAAGCGGTAAGATTTCTGATGATGAAGACGGATTTACATATTACTATACAAAGATTGATCCGAACAAAGAAAACTTTAAGCTGAGTGCAACATTTGAGATTACGGATACTTCTCTCACACCGGATAATCAGACCGGTTTTGGTATTGTTGCAGCCGATGCACTTGGATTAAATGTATGGGGCAATCCGGATTATGTACATAAGTATTTCAACTACGCATCTTCTATGATGTTTAGCTCAAAGCAGAGTAATCCGTTTATGAGAACGGTTACAGGTTATACATCAGCTGATACATCAAGCAATGACGGTGTGGAAAGAAGTGTAACAAATGCTAGGTTTACAGACCAGACAGCTAAATTTGAAGTAGGCAACAAATATACATTTTCGTTAGAAAAGACAGACGAAGGTTATACAGCAGCCTGCAACGGTTCAGAGCAGAAGCTTTCTGATAATTCCTTTACATCTGTACAGGAAGATGGAACAGTTGTAGTTGGTATTGCAGTATCCAGAAAGGTATCTGTAAAGGTATCTGATGTTGAATTTTCAAAGTCTGAAAGCAAGGGTATTACATCAAATGACAACGGTGATACAAAGATTACACCGGACGGAAGAGTATACTCAACAAGTACAAGTGGTTCTTCAAATTATGAATACATCTATGTACCAAATTGTGCAGGTACACTGACAGTATCAAACGGTGATACAGATGTAGTTGTAGATCAGGCAGTTGCTGCAAATGAAGTTGTAAGAGTAAATGTTCCGTTAAACAACGGAAAGAATACTGTAAAGTCAACATTAAAGCCAACAGCAGCAGATAACATTGCAAGCACAGTAGCAGTTATTAAGGAAACAGTTGTTGATCATCAGTCATACGGACAGGAAGGTCAGACAATCATTGTATCCGCAGATGCTGATGCAGAAGGTAAGGGAACAGAAGAAAGTCCGATGAGCCTGTCTAATGCATTAAAGTATGCACAGCCGGGTCAGACCATCTTCTTAAAGAATGGTACTTACAGCGGTGCAAAGGTTGAAAGAAGTGTCAGCGGTACAGCAGATAAGAATATCAACCTTGTAGCAGAATCACTTTCTACAGACGGAACAGACGGTGTAGTATTTACAGGTGAAGTAAGGCTCACAGGTTCATACTGGCATGTATATGGTCTGTATGTAAAAGATTCAGCGGGTGTAGGTATCCAGATTTGCGGTAACTACAATACAATTGAAATGTGTACAGTAAACCACGCAGCAAATTCAGGTATCCAGATCAGCCGTGAAGGCGGTGCAGATAATGATGCCGGAAGAAAGGGCAAGTTATGGCCTACAGGCAACCTCATTAAGAACTGTGAATCATTTGATAACTGTGATGCAGGACGTAATGATGCCGATGGTTTTGCAGCAAAGCTGACTTGTGGTGAAGACAATAAGTTCTATGGCTGTATCAGCCATAACAACATCGATGATGGATGGGATTTATATGCAAAATCCGTATCCGGTGAAATCGGTGCTGTAACAATTGAAAACTGTGTAACTTATAACAACGGCTGGCTGACAACAGATGATGTAACAGCTAAAGGCTATGAATACGGCGAAGGTAACGGCTTCAAGCTTGGCGGTGGTCAGATGAAGGGTGCACATGTTTTAAAGAACAGTATTTCATTTGACAACCATGCAAAGGGTATTACTTCAAACAGCTGCCCTGACTGTAAGATTATTAACTGTATTTCTTACAACAACTCACTGGATAACAGTGCATACAATGTAGGTTTAAATACAAAGGATTCTAACATCAAGGCTTGGGAAGTAACAGGATTAATTTCATTAAACAACAGCAAGAATACAAAGCTGGAGGATTTAATCCCATTTGCACTTCACAGTGGAAACAACTACATTTATGACGGTTCCGCTTCTTATAATAATAAGGGTGAACAGGCTACAGAAGACTGGTTTGAAAGTGTAGATACATCTGTAAAACCAACAAGAAATGAAGACGGTACAATCAATATGCACAACCTGCTTCTCTTAAAGGATACTTCTAAGAACACAGGTGCGGTATTAGATGTAACAAGTGATGCAGCAAAATCCGTAAAACCGGCAAAGACAACGGTTGTTGAAGAAGAAAAGGTTGTATATGAAATGCGTCAGGATGCAGACGGCAACTGGCATTACTATGCAAATGATAAAATTGCAACGGATTACTGCGGCATGGCATTAAACGAATATGGCTGGTGGTATATCAAGAATGGTGATGTAGACTTCACTTATACCGGTATGGCATGCAATGAATACGGCTGGTGGTATTTCAACAACGGACAGCTTGACCTGACCTTCTATGGACTTGCAAGCAATGAATACGGAACATGGTTCTACACAGACGGACAGTTAAACTTCGACTTTACAGGAATGATTATTCCGGAGAACGAGTGGCTTTATGTTCAGAACGGACAGGTACTGACAGATTACACCGGAATGGCATTAAATGACTATGGCTGGTGGTATTTCAAGGATGGTAAGGTTGACTTTACCTATACCGGAATGGCAGTGAATGAATATGGCTGGTGGTATTTCAGCAATGGACAGATTGATTTTGGCTATAACGGATTTGCCACAAATGAATATGGTACATGGCTGTTTACAGACGGTATTTTAAATGCAGGCTTTACAGGTATGATATTAAACGGCGATACATGGGTATATGTTACAGATGGTTATATCAGTAATACCTATACCGGAATGGCATTAAATGACTATGGCTGGTGGTACTTTAACAATGGTGTTCTGGATTTAAGCTATACCGGAATGGCATTAAATGAATACGGCTGGTGGTATTTTAACAATGGTCTGCTTGATTTAACATTTACGGGTGTCGGCAGTAATGAATACGGCGACTGGTACTTTAAAGACGGAACAATCGCTTTTGATTATTCAGGTACAATTAGCTTTGGCGGACAGGATTATACCGTAACCAATGGATATGCTGTAAAAGCATAAATCTGACAAACTAAGATTGAATTTATAAAAAGACCGGCAGAGGTGCAGCGCATTGCAGCATCTCTGCCGGTTTTTCTATTTAACAAAAAACCTTAACAAAAAACCATGTAATATTTTATTGAAACAGGTTGGATACAATGGTATAATGAAAATAATTAGATATGAAAAAAGTGACATAGACGACACGAGAAAACAGCAGTAAGGAGGAACAACATATGATTCAGGCAATGGTCAAAAAATTGAATGGGAAAAGACTGCGGCAGCGTATTTCATCTGCAATTTTAATAGTTGCAATATTGGTAAGTTTTTCTGGTATTCTTGGAGGAGCTGCCATGTTAGTAATGGGTGTCCAGTACAATCACGCATTAACCAATTATGGTTTTTCACAGGGTGATATCGGTAAGATGATGATTACATTTGCAGACACCAGAAGTAACCTGCGGGCGGCAATCGGTTATCAGGATAAGACACTGGTACAGGAAACCTACGAAGCGTATGAAACAAAGAAGCAGGCATGTAAGGATTATGCAGCTATAGTAGAAGAAACAGTTGCTTCCGCTGAAGAACGTAAATTGTATGATCAGATCATGAGCGGTATGGAAGATTATTTTACATCAGCTGATAAGGTAGTACAGATGGGTAAAGATGTAACGAATATCGATCAGAGAAATCAGGCACAGCGACTGGCAAAAGATGAAGTGGCACCGAAGTACGAAGCAATTTATGAGAATATGGTACAGCTGCTGGACGTGAATACCAGCGAAGGTAACAAATTGGAAAATATTTTAAAGGTATTAACATTTGTCTTACTGGCAATAGTTATTTTTATTATTATTGCGGCGATTTTAATCGCAAGAAAGCTGGGCGATGCGCTTGCGTTAAATATTGTAAATCCGCTCGATGCATTGGCAGAACGTTTTAAGGCCTTTGCACAGGGTGATTTGACAAGTGAATTTCCGGTAATGGAATCAGAAGATGAAGTATCTGATATGGTTACTGTTGCAAAGGATATGGCAGAGAATCTGTCAGCAGTTATTGAGGATGTTAATTACCGTATGGAACTGATGGCAAAGAATGATTATACAGGCTCGTCTGCAATTCCTGAAAAGTATCTGGGTGATTTTGCAGCCATGAATGATGCAATCCATCAGATGAACGAAGATATGAACGATACAATGCGCCACATTGAAGAAGCTGCCGCTCAGGTATCTATCGGTGCAGGCAACCTTGCAGAGGGGTCACAGAGTCTTGCAGAAGGTTCTACAGACCAGGCCGGTGCAGTTGAAGAATTACTTGCCTCTTTTGCAAGTATTACAGAAGGTGTAGAACATACACATGACAGTGCAAGCGTTTCGTATGATTTATCTGTGAAATATGCAAAAGAAGCAGACAGAAGCCAGCAGGAGATGCAGGCGGTTACGGAAGCTATGCAGCGTATGAGTGAAATGTCTCAGAAGATTGAAAGCATTATCGGTGAAATCGAAGAAATTGCTGAACAGACCAATCTGCTTGCATTAAATGCTTCTATTGAAGCCGCAAGGGCCGGAGAAGCCGGACGCGGATTCGCTGTTGTTGCAACACAGATTGGCAAGCTTGCTGACGAAAGTGCTCAGTCTGCAGTGAATACAAGAGAACTCATTATGAATTCTATTCAGGAAATTGAAAATGGTAACCGTGCCGTAGAGAAGACTTCTAAGACGATTATTGAACTGGTTCAGGGTATTAATGAAGTCGCAGAAAAGTCTAAAGAGCTAGAGGAGCTTTCAGAAACACAGACAGAACAGATGAAGCAGGCTGAAGCCGGTGTTAACCAGATTTCAGAGGTTGTACAGAGCAATGCCGCTATTGCGGAAGAATCTTCTGCAACAAGTGAAGAGCTTTCAGCAGAATCTATTTCACTGAACGAACTTGTACAGCAGTTTAAGCTGAAAAAGTAATTTTTGACACTGATATCAGAATATGCTAGAATTTAAAAATGCGTAGACACGCAGTGAAAGCATACAGAACAGATAAGCGTGAAGTCATGAAAAATGGACTTCGCGCTTTTTTGCACAGATGTTTGCTTCTGAGCGAAAGCAAACATCTATAATGACAGATAAGAAATCGCCTATGCGAATTTCTCATCGCCACTTTGCAACAAGTTGCTCAGAAATGGAGATAAGTGTGAAAAATCACACTGATGTGCTGATTTTTCACACAGCATTTTGTGCCGCAGGCGTCACAAAATAGCTTTTATCGCAGAGCCAAATCTGACATTTGGCTCGCGGTTCCTCCGGCATTAAAATGCCTGCGGAAAAAGAGAAGTGTGAACAAGCCATAAACGAAAGCTTGTTCACACGGGTATTTGCTTCCGGGCGAAAGCAAATACCCAGGATGGCAAATGAGAAATCGCCTGCGCGAATTTCTCATCGCCGCTTCGCAACAAGTTGCTCAGAAAAGGAGAATTGTATGTATATTATAGCGGGGCTGGGAAATCCCGGCACACAGTATATGGGAACAAGACACAATGCAGGATTTTCTGTGATAGATGCGCTGGCAGATCAATATAATATCAGCGTAGACACACAAAAACACAAAGGGATGATTGGCAAGGGTATGATTGAGGGAGAGAAGGTCATTCTTGTAAAGCCGATGACGTATATGAATCTGTCCGGGGAATGTATCCGTGAAGTCATGGATTATTATAAGGCGGATATCGATGATTTAATCGTTATTTTTGACGACATCAGCTTAGAACCGGGCAAACTGCGTCTGCGGGCAAAGGGAAGCGCAGGCGGACACAACGGTATTAAAAGTATTATCGCGCAGCTTGGCAGTGACCGGTTCAAGCGTGTTAAGTTCGGTGTCGGTGACAAACCGAAGGGCTGGGACCTTGCAGACTGGGTACTCGGAAAATTCCCGGCAGATTTATACGATACACTGCGGGATGCCAATCAGAGAGCCTGCGAAGCGGTTGCCTGTATCATGACAGAGGGTATTACCGGTGCGATGAATAAATTTAATGGATGAAATAAAAATTGTAGAATAGAGGAAGTATGAAAACATTTTTTGAGCCTGTGCAGGGGATGGCAGGGATAGAAGAAATTAAAAAGTCTTTTAGCCGGCTGGGGCATGCGGTAATGGTCAGCGGCTGCATTGACACGCAGAAAGCACATCTGCTGGAAGCACTCGGGGAGCAGTATCCAATCCGGGTCGTGATTACTAGCGATGAGGTCAAGGCAAGACAGCTTCGTGAGGATTGTCTTTTTTTTGATAAGAGCAGTATTTACTATCCTGCCAAGGATTTTATCTTTTACAGCGCCGATGTGCATGGCAACCAGCTTGCGGGAGAGCGGCTTGCATGCATTTACAAAATCATTCAGGCGCAGAAGCATATCAGTGAAGACAGTATTTCAAACGGTAAAACAGACGGCATACAGCCGGAAAACAAAAATGCGGCGGGACTTACGGTTGTGACAACGATTGACGGCTGTGCTGATTTGCTCGTTCCGCTTGAAAAATATAAAAATGCCACGATTTCATTTGAAAAAGGACAGGTTCTTGATTTAGAAGCACTTTCAAAAGAACTGGTACAGATTGGCTATGAGCGATGTGCGATTGTGGACGGACAGGGCAAATTTGCGGTGCGCGGCGGTATTATCGACATTTTCCCGTATACGGAAGAAACACCGGTGCGCATTGAGTTGTGGGACGATGAGGTGGATTCAATCCGTTTGTTTGACGTGGAGAGCCAGCGTTCCATTGAAAAGATTGAGCGGTTTGAAGCTTTTCCGGCGACAGAATGCCTGTTAAGCGAAGAAGAAATTGCGCGCGGCAGGGAAAAGTTACAGGAAGAACTGGCAGGACAGCTGACCGCCTTTGGTAATGATAAGAAGAAAAAGACGGCAGAGGATATTGAGAAATGCAACCGTATCCGCAGAAATGTGGCAGATATGGAGCGTACCGGTGATTACAGTAAGGCGCTGCGGATGTTTGCAGAGGAACTGACCGGATTTTTAAGCTATTTTCCAAAGGAAGACACGCTGTTTGTATTAGATGAGCCGAACCGCTTAAATGAGCGGATGGAACTTATTTTATATGAATATACGGAAAGTATGAAAAACCGTCTGGAGGGCGGATATATTCTGCCGGGACAGACCGATATGATTCACGGGATTGAAAGCATTTATGTGGGACTTGATAAGAAACGTACCCTGCTGTTGTCGGCGCTGGATTACAAGCCGGAAAAATTTGCCGTGGCGGAATATGTGCGCATTGATACCCGCAGTATCAGTCCGTACCACAACAGCTTTGAGTATCTTGCGGACGATTTAAAAAAATATAAGCGTTCGGGGTATAAGAGTATCCTGGTGTGCAATTCGAGAACGCGTGCGGCAAGAATTGTGCAGGATCTGGCGGATCTGGGGCTGACGGCGTATTTCAGTGAAGATTTTGAAAATGAAATGCTTGAAGGCACGATTATGGTCACTTACGGCAGTCTGCACAAGGGCTTTGAGTATCCGCTTCTGCAGTTTGTCGTGATTGCGGAAAATGATATTTTTGCAAGCAGGCACAAAAAACGTGAAAAGAAGAAAAAGTATGACGGAAAGTCGATAGCCGGTTTTAACGAACTGAATATCGGCGATTTTGTCGTGCATGAAAGTCACGGACTGGGTGTGTATAAGGGTATTGAAAAAATTACGGTCGAGGGCGTGGAAAAGGATTATATCAAGATTGAATACGCCGGAAACAGTAACCTTTATGTGCTGGCGACACAGCTTGACCGTTTACAGAAATATGCGGCGGCGGATACCGAAAAGAAGCCGAAACTCAATAAGCTGGGGACACAGGAGTGGAATAAAACAAAATCCAAGGTACACGGCGCGGTTGAAGAAGTGGCAAAGGATCTGGTTGCGCTGTATGCGGCGCGGCAGAAGGAAAAGGGTTATCAGTTTGGACCGGATACCGTATGGCAGAGGGAATTTGAAGAAATGTTTCCGTATGAGGAAACGCAGGATCAGCTGACGGCGATAGAAGACACCAAGCGTGATATGGAAAGTACCCGCATTATGGACCGTTTAATCTGCGGTGATGTCGGCTATGGCAAGACTGAAGTCGCAATCCGTGCGGCATTTAAAGCGGTACAGGAGGGCAAGCAGGTGGCATATCTTGTGCCGACAACCATTCTTGCCCAGCAGATTTACAACACCTTTGAACAGCGGATGAAAAATTTTCCGGTGACGGTGGCACAGCTGTCAAGCTTCCGTACAAGCAAGGAAATCAAGGAAAGTATTTCCGAGTTAAAAAAAGGTTTTGTAGATATTGTAATCGGTACACACAGACTGTTATCCAAGGATGTGGAGTTTAAGGACCTGGGACTGTTGATTATTGATGAGGAACAGCGTTTTGGTGTAACCCATAAGGAAAAGATTAAGAAATTAAAAAATGATGTGGATGTCATGACGCTCAGTGCGACCCCGATTCCTAGAACACTGCATATGAGCCTTGTCGGTATCCGTGATATGAGTGTACTGGAAGAACCGCCGACAGACCGCGTGCCGATACAGACCTTTGTAACGGAACATAACGATGAAATGATCCGGGAGGCGATTCACAGAGAGCTGGCAAGAAACGGACAGGTGTATTATGTATACAATCGTGTCCGCAGCATTGATGAGGTGGCGGCACACATTGAGGAACTGGTGCCGGAGGCCAATGTCGCCTATGCACACGGTCAGATGGAAAAACGTATGCTTGAAAAAATCATGTACGAATTTATCAACGGAGAAATTGATGTCTTAATTTCAACCACGATTATCGAAACCGGTGTGGACATTTCAAATGTCAATACCATGATTATCGAAGATGCGGATAAATTCGGGCTTTCACAGCTTTACCAGTTACGCGGGCGTGTCGGACGAAGCAGCAGAACGTCCTATGCATTTTTATTGTACCGCAGGGACAGAATGCTCACGGAAGTGGCAGAGAAACGTTTAAGTGCGATTCGTGAATTTTCGGATTTCGGCTCCGGTTTTAAGATTGCGATGAAAGACCTTGAAATCCGTGGCGCAGGAAATGTGCTTGGACGCTCACAGCATGGGCATATGGCGGCGGTTGGATATGATTTGTACTGTAAAATGCTCAATCAGGCGGTGAATGATTTGAAGGGCATTAAAAATGAATACGGTTTTGAAACAAATGTGGATTTGAATGTAGATGCATTTATTCCGTCTTCTTATATTAAGAGCGAATATCAGAAGCTGGATGTCTACAAGCGGATTGCGGGTATTGAAAGCGAGGAGGAACTGTCGGATATGTGCGACGAACTCGGTGACCGTTACGGCAGTCTGCCGGCAAGTGCCGCCAATCTTTTAAATATTGCACTGGTTAAGTCTATGGCACACAAAATCGGCATTACCGAGATTCAGGGCGGAACGGACGAAACACCGGGTGCATCGCAGTGGCGGACGGTCATGAAGATTTATCCGAAAGCGGACATTCAGGGGGATAAAATCGAGAATTTCGTAGCCGGATACGGCGGTGCGGTGCGGTTTATCAGCAGTCCGGAACCGAAATTTGTCTGGAGGGTGACAAAGAAGAAATTCAGCAATGCGCAGGAATATCTGGCAGGATTAAAAGCCCTGGTAAAGGATATGCAGCAGCTGACGTAAATCGGTTATAAAGCATTTTGGAAAGGATTCTTCTGAAAGGGGTTTGCATTTTGAAAAAAGTGTGCTATAATACGTTAAAGTTTAACGCTTTAAAGTGAAAAATAAAACAAAAGCAGATATTGGAGGAAAAGGAAATGGAACAGAAGGGCGAATTAATTTCTTACAGACCGGATATTAAGGTCGTTGATTGTACAATCAGAGACGGAGGATTGGTCAACAATTTTTATTTTGACGATGAATTTGTAAGAAATTTATATACCGCCAACGTGGCAGCAGGTGTAGAATACATGGAGTTCGGTTATAAGGCTTCAAAGGAAATTTTTGACGTTAAGGAATTCGGCAAGTGGAAGTTTTGTGATGAGCAGGATATCCGTGATATTGTCGGTGATAACAACACCGATTTAAAGATTTCCGTTATGGCAGATGTCGGACGTACCGATTATAAAAAAGATATTATTCCAAAGACAGACAGCGTGATTGACATGATTCGTATTGCTACTTATATTAATACAATTCCGGCGGCAATCGAGATGATTCATTACTGTGCGGAGATGGGCTATGAAACCACGATTAATATTATGGCAGTTTCCACAGCGGCAGAATCTGAGCTGGATCTGGCACTGGATTTACTGGCACAGAGCGAGGTCGGCACGATTTATCTGGTTGACAGCTATGGTTCTTTATATCCGGAACAGATCCGCAGACTGGCGGATAAGTATTTGAAGGTTGCAGAAAAATACGGCAAGAAGGTCGGTATCCATGCACACAACAACCAGCAGCTTGCATTTGCAAATACGATTGAAGCCTGCACCGTAGGTGTCAGCTATCTGGATGCAACGATGAGCGGCATGGGACGCGGTGCAGGAAACTGCAACATGGAACTGCTGTTAGGCTTCCTTAGAAATCCGAAGTACAGTTTGAATCCGGTATTAAAATTTTTACAGAACCAGATGCTTCCGTTAAAGAAGACAGGGCTTGTATGGGGCTGTGATGTACAGTATATGCTGACAGGACAGCAGAACCAGCACCCAAGAACTGCCATTGCGTTTACGGCAGAACAACGTGAAGATTATGCGGCATTTTATCAGTCATTATTAGATCGGGAATAAAATGATGAAACTTCCTAAAAATGCAGAAACTGGGATATTGACTTTCACAAGGTATCGCAGTAAAATAACTGTTAAGAATTGCGTGGAATGAAGTAAAAGATATCATTTCGTAACAATCCGACTAGACGCGAAAGGGAGTAATGAAGATGGAAAAGAAAAATCTTGACTGGGCAAATCTTGGATTCGGTTATGTAAAGACAGATAAAAGATTTGTAGCAAATTATAAAGACGGAGCGTGGGATGACGGAGTCATTACAGATGATGATAAGGTCGTGTTAAATGAGTGTGCAGGTGTACTTCAGTATGCACAGACTTGTTTTGAAGGTTTAAAGGCTTATACAACAGAAGACGGTCATATTGTTATGTTCCGTCCGGACCTCAATGCACAGAGAATGCATGATTCCTGCGAAAGACTGGAAATGCCGCCATTCCCTGTAGACAAGTTTGTACAGGCTGTTACAGATACAGTAAAGGCAAATGCAGCATGGGTACCGCCATTTGGTTCAGGCGCTACATTATACATCCGTCCATATATGTTCGGCAGCAATCCGGTTATCGGTGTAAAACCGGCTGATGAATATCAGTTCAGAATTCTTACAACACCGGTTGGTCCGTATTTCAAGGGCGGCGCAAAGCCTCTTACAATTAAGGTATCTGATTTCGATAGAGCAGCACCTCACGGAACAGGTCATATCAAGGCCGGTTTAAATTATGCCATGAGCTTACATGCAATCGTAACAGCACATAAAGAAGGCTACGCAGAAAATATGTACTTAGACCCGGCAACAAGAACAAAGGTAGAAGAAACAGGCGGTGCAAACTTCCTGTTCGTTACAAAAGACGGTACAGTTGTAACACCAAAGTCAAGCAGTATTCTTCCTTCTATTACACGTCGTTCACTCGTATATGTTGCGAAGGAAATTTTAGGACTGAAGGTTGAAGAACGTGAAGTTACACTGGAAGAAGTAAAGGATTTTGCAGAATGTGGTCTTTGCGGTACAGCAGCTGTTATCTCACCGGTTGGTAAGATTGTTGACCACGGCAAGGAAATCTGCATGCCAAGCGGTATGGAAAAGATGGGTCCTACAATCCAGAAGCTGTACGATACTTTAACAGGTATTCAAATGGGCAAGCTAGAAGCACCTAAGGGCTGGATTTATACAGTAGAATAATTCGTCTAATGATTTTATCATGAATTTTGTTGATACGGTTTTGTGATAAAGTGTTAAAAAGCAGATAGAGAGCAGATACAGAAGGAATTTTTGTGTCTGCTCTTTTTGTATCAAAGTGGCTTTGTCAGGACGGAGGAAAATGGTTTTAAATGCTATTTGTATAGTGTAAAAAATATATTGACAAGGTTTATTATATGAAGTATATTATATACATCAACAATATTTATAAATATTGTTGAATGATGAATAAAATGCGAAAGAAAGGGGCGATGCGATTGCCAAAAAGCACAACAAAATTAAAACAGTATTTTCCGATGATTCGTGAGCGGGAGGATATTAAAAGAGAAATCCGCGAGAATCCAAAACTTTTAGAAAAATATCGGGAATGGGACGAAGAACAGCAGGAAGAATTTTTAGATTACTGCACAGGGGTCAAAGGCGTGAAAGTTTTATATGATGCCTTCTTTAAAGAAATAATGAATCCCGAAAACACACCGGAGCGGCTCAACGAATTACTATCCCTTTTATTGGGGCAGAGTGTTACGATAAAAAGAGTGCTTCCGGGAGATTCTACAAGGCTAGCCGATGAACAGTCGCTGTTGATTATGGACATCTTAGTGGAACTTGCCGATACCAGTCTTGCAAATGTCGAAGTCCAGAAAATCGGATACAGCTTTCCGGGACAGCGGAGTGCGTGCTATTCCTCGGATTTACTGCTCAGACAGTATAAAAGGGTCAAAGGCGAAAAGAAAAAAGCCTTCAGTTATAAGGATATAAAATCCGTCTATACGATCGTATTTTTTGAAACAAGTATCAAAGAATTTCATGAATATCCACAAAACTACATTCACAAATTCAAACAGCAGTCAGACACAGGTCTGGAACTGGAATTACTGCAAAAATATGTGTTCATACCGCTTGACATTTTCCGTGGAATCACCCACAATAATCTTAGGAATAAGACAGAAGCGTGGCTCACATTTCTAAGTACAGACGAACCGGAGATTATCATTGAACTAATCAGTCAGTACCCGGAGTTTAAAGAAATGTACGAAGAAATTTATGTCATGTGCCAGAATGTGGAAAAGGTGATGGAAATGTTTTCAAAGGAATTGATTCAACTGGATAGAAATACAGTGCAGTACATGATAGATGAAATGCAGGATACGATTGATGTTCAGAAGGAAAAGATTGACACGCAGAAGGAAGAATTGGAAGCAAAGCAGGAAACGATTGATTCACAGAAAGCAACTATTGACACACAAAAAGAAGAACTGGAAGCAGCCAGACACCGGTTACGGGAAATGGCGGAAAAGCTGGAACAGCTTGAGCAGAATCAAAAGTAAAAAATGAGTTAAAACACAGTCCGTCAGATAATCATGAAATGCCCGGCGGGCTGTGTTTTCCGCTGTATGCCTGCTCCAGAGAGATTATCAAGCGGTATACACCATTTCTTGAAAAAATAGATTTAACCTATACACAGTACATCGCCATGATGGTGCTGTGGGAAAAAAAGCAAATCAGTGTCAAGGAACTGGGCAAATGCCTGTTTTTAGATTCCGGAACACTCACGCCGCTCTTAAAAAAATTAGAGCAGAAAGGATATGTGACACGTACCCGAAGCGAAGAAGACGAGCGGGTATTAATTGCCGCCATTACGCCAAAGGGAGAAGACTTAAAAGACGAAGCGGTGCTGATTCCGCAGAAAATGATGGCATGCGCGGCACTTCCGCAGGAAAAAGCTGCACAGTTGTATACGCTTCTGTATGAACTGTTAAATACACTCGAAAAATAGAAAAGCCAATTAAAAAAGGGCGGGAAGCCGTATTGCTACAGCTTTTCCCGTCCGTAATTGTGCAGGAGTTCCTGCTTTAAATCATAAAGCTTCTGTGATAAATCGACATGAACAACCTGAGGATTAATCAGCCGCTTGGATTCATCCCAAAGCGTTGCCTGCTCCTGTTTGCAGTATTTCTGAATGTCCATGACATTTGGCGAATCGTAAACACACTCGCCCTTATCAAATACTTTCACCATAATCTCACGCATAGAATACTCGCCCGGCTCCATCAGTGTCTTTTTCCACGTTTCCACAGGGTCAAATAAAAGCAGAGGCTGTGATTCATCATACGTTTCATCGGCCAGCGTGATTAAATCCGCTTTAATCATGCCGTCGGCATCGTAGACACGGTAAACCGTCTTGTTGCCCGGATTTGTGATTTTCTCTGAATTTTCGGACAGCTTGATTTTCGGAATAAATGTGCCGTCATCGCCCATCACTGCGGCAAGCTTATAAACACCGCCGAATGCCGGGTTGTCCTTAGAAGTAATCAGATTGGTTCCGACACCCCATGAAGTAATCGCCGCACCCTGTGTCTTTAAGGAGTCAATCAGATATTCGTCTAAGTCGCTGGAAGCGGAAATAATGGCATCTTCAAATCCGGCATCGTCTAACATTTTACGCGCTTTCTTTGTCAGATAAGCTAAATCGCCGGAATCCAGACGGATACCGTAGCCCTTTAAATCAATGCCTTTTTCACGCATTTCCTTAAATACGCGAATCGCATTCGGTACACCGGAACGCAGGGTGTCATACGTATCGACAAGCAGGATACACGCATTCGGATACAAATCGGCATAGGTTTTAAATGCAGTATATTCATCCGGAAAGCTCATAATCCAGCTGTGGGCGTGTGTTCCCTTTACCGGCACACCAAACATCTGACCGGTCAGGACATTGCTTGTACCGACACAGCCTGCAATAACAGCGGCTCTTGCACCGTAAATACCGGCGTCCGGTCCCTGTGCGCGGCGCAGACCGAATTCCATAATACCGTCGCCCTTTGCGGCGTAGCAGACACGGGCGGCCTTTGTGGCAATTAAACTCTGGTGGTTGATAATATTTAAAATAGCCGTTTCAACAAGCTGTGCTTCCATAATCGGTGCGATGACCTTGACAATCGGTTCACGCGGGAAAATGACCGTACCTTCCGGAATGGCATAAATATCACCTGTGAAGTGGAAGTTACTTAAATATTCCAGAAAGTCTTCATCAAAGATAGACAGACTACGCAGGTATGCAATATCATCTTCTGTAAAATGAAGATTCTTAATGTAGTCAATGACCTGTTCTAAGCCGCAGGAAATCGCATAAGCGCCGTCACATGGATTTTTTCTGTGAAAGGCATCGAAAATAACCGTGCGGTTATTGTCGGTTTTAAAATATCCCTGCATCATAGTCAGTTCATATAAATCTGTTAAAAGTGTGAGATTACGCATAAATCCTCCATTCTTATGTATCATCGGATACATGGCACTCAATTAGATGAAAGGGCTGTGCAAAAAATAGGAATACTTTCTGCAACAGCCCTTATGTAAATCAATTATTTGTTCTTACTGAAAAATTTTTTAAGTCCTTTTTTCTTCGGAGCCGGTTCTGCAACGACTTTACCGCCGCGTACAGATTTGATTCCTGTAATGTAAATACCGCTGACTTCAGCTTTGACTTCGGCTTTAACCGGAAGCTGGTCAAAAACCTTCGGGTCTGCCATAAGTGTCATGATTCTCGGTCCGATTTTAGCTTTTACAATAGGCATCTTACTGCCGCGCAGATACTTTGGTGTCTGCTCTAAAACCATCTTTGGAAGATTGGCATCTTTAAGCTTCATCTTCTTTTTATCAATGATTAACATGGACATCACCTGCTTTGCCGCATCAATCTGCGCCTGCTGTTCGTCCTGCTGTTTACGGAGCTTGTTTCCAAAAATCATTAAACCGATAAATACGGCAAGTAAAATGACGAAAATTACTAATAAAACGATTCCCCAGACTGGCATAGTATCGTCCTCCTAAATTATTAAAATATCTATAAAAGTATAGCATATATGCCCGTATTTGAAAAGAAAAAAGTTATTCTTTTTCATACATTTCTACAATGACATCATGCGTATAGGCGGCAATTTTTTTGCGTTCTTCCTTTGGGAAAGAATTAATATCAATCGGTTTGCCGAAGGCGAGCGTGGTGTGTGTTGCCTTTAAGCGCGGAAACTGACGTTCAAAAATGCAGTCGGTATTGGTCTGTACCATCGGAATAATCTTACAGCCTGTTTTTTCTGCAAATTTAAAGCTTCCGGCGTGGAAATCCTGAACACCTTCGCCTTTATTGCGTGTGCCTTCCGGAAAAATAACAATGGATTTGCCGTCTTTAATGTAGTCAATTCCCTTTAAAATGGTTTTTAAGCCTTCCTTCATATTTTCACGGTCTAAGAACAGACAGAATAAATTGTCCATCCAGCGGCGGATAATCAGCGCCTTTTTCATTTCCTTTTTGGCAACAAATCCGGTCGGACGTTTCATATACGTATAAGAAATAATCACATCAAAAAAACCGCGGTGGTTTCCGATAAATAAAACCGGCTCATCGTCCGGGATATTTTCCAGTCCGGTCACAGTTGTATGCACACCGGCTAAAAATAAAATGATGTGAAAAGCGCCCTGCACAATCCGCAGGGAAGAAACTGCCTTTACATCGGGATTGAATTTTCCGATAACCCATTCAACCGGCAGCGCAATCAGGCTGAAGATAAAGAACAGGATCAGGAACACAATAACAAGAAAAGAACGAATCATATAATCCTCCATGTTTTCCGAAGGAAAATCCTATGTGAGTTTACTCACATTTCTCCTAAAGCGAGGAGAGGATTTTTCCTCCAAATTTTTATTTGCGGTATCACTCATTCAGATACCGGCTCATGCCGCTGGAATAGTAAATGCTTCCATCCGTGGTGACAAAGACGGCTTCGATATTGTCCAGCGATTCAATGAGTGCCAGACCGTCGTCTAACCCCAGTGCAAAACACGTGGTGCTTAAACAGTCGCCGTCCAGCGAAACGGCAGAGAGTATGGTGACATCTGTCAGCCGGTTGTCGTAAGGATAACCGGTTGCGGGATTTAAAATGTGATGATAAAAGGTATCATTTTCATAGAAATACCGTTCATACGTGCCGGAAGACACCACAGAGCAGTCCCGCAGATTTAACGTCAGCAAAAGTTCATTGCTTTGTGTAAATGGCTTTTTTACACCGACCGTAAAATCCTTTGAGTCACTTTTTCCGCCGACACACAGCACATTGCCGCCCAGATTAATCATGGCACTTGTGACATCGTGTGCTAACAGATAATCTTTGATCTTATCCGCAATATAGCCCTTTGCAATCGCACCGAGATCCAATATCGTACCCTCCGGCATGGTAATGCGGTAATTGCCGTTCTCAAGCGGTGTAAGTTCCACTTTTGTATAATCGACATATTGCAATGCATTGGCAATGGCGGCAGCATCCGGAACGGCCGGCTGTTCTGCGGTAAAATCCCAGAGTTGTGAGACACTTCCGATAGTGATATCAAACGCACCGCCGGAAATGCGGCAGTAGTCTAAGCCGGTGGCAATCAGCTCACCAAGCTCTGCCGGAATTTCATCGGTCTGGTGGTGGTTCACGGCATAAAGCGTACTGCTCTCTAAAGTACGGGAGCAGAGCTGTTCATACGTATCGCACAAATCCAGACAGCCGTTTAAAACGGATTTGGATACATTTATATAGGAAGAAATCTGTACATAAGTATTGAGCTTATATCCGGTGACGGTGACCGGGTCAGAGAGCCGTGTCTGGCAGCCGCAGGTCGAAAGCATGCAGAGTATCAGCAGCGGTGTAAAAAAAGCCGTTTTCATTTTTCTAAAAAATATTTTCATAACAAAATGATTATAGCGGATATTTCGTATAAAATCTATAAAAATTAAGAAGAATTGCGCCGGAATCATGAAAAAAATGTGAAACGGCTTTTTTTTTATCATGATTTATGCTATAACAATATAGTCATGTAAAATTGTGACACATCAAAATATAGGAATGATGAAACGAAAGGAAATTTGATTTATGAAAAAAAGATTTTTCGGTGTTATGCTTGCCGCATCTTTAGCAGTGTCCCTGACAGCCTGCGGAGGCAAGAAGACATCACAGGATAATGCGGCATCTACAGTAAATAAAGAGGTTACAGCAGAAGAATATGCAGGAACAATTACATCCAATGCAGATGTTTACAAGCAGTATGTAACACTGCCGGATTACAAGGGCGTTGAAGTATCTGTAGACCGTTCATCTCTTACGGTATCTGATGATGACGTAGAAAGCTACATTTCAAAGTTATTATCACAGACAGCTACAACAGAAACGGTTACAGAAGGCGTGACGGCTTCCGGCGATACGGTAAAGCTTGATTACAGCGGTCTGTTAAACGGAGAAGCGTTCTCAGGCGGTACAGCAACGGATGCCAGCTATACCATCGGTTCAGGCAAGTTTATTACCGATTTAGACCAGGGACTTATCGGTCTGACAGTCGGTCAGGAATATAATATTCCGTGTACGTTCCCTTCAGACTACTCAAGCTCTGACCTTGCGGGAAAAGATGTTATTTTCGTTGTAACCGTAAAGTCTATCCAGAAAAGCACTGTGCCGGATTTGACAGATGCATGGGTTGCTGAAAATGCGTCTACACTCGGCGTAGAAGCAACAACAGTTGCTGAATTAAGAAGCTATGTAAAGGATTACCTGACATCACAGGCAGAATCTACATTTGCAAGTGACAAATATCAGGCAGTTTATTCCAAGATCAGCGAAAATCTGACACCAAGCGGTTATCCGCAGGAAGAATTAGACAGCCTTGTAAATACATTAAAGTCTAATGTTGAATCAGAGTTTAATTCATACGGTTCATCTTACGGCATTTCTGATTTAGATTCATATCTTTCACAGGTATACGGATTTGAATCACAGGACGCTTTTAATGATTATGCAGTAGAATATGCACAGCAGTACCTTCTTGAAAAAATGGTGCTGACACTGATTGCATCGAATGAAAAAATCACGGTTTCTGCCGATGAAATTAACGACATGGGTGCACAGCTTGCAGATTACTACGGATACACAAATTATCAGGAAATCTTAGACAACTACGGCAATGAAATGAATTCAGAAGTCGGTTACGAAGTGCTGTATCAGAAGGTACAGAATTTCTTAAATGATAATGCGGTAGAATCTGAGTCATAAACAGCTCGCAGTGCATTTGTATTGGTTTATAAACACATAAAGCCATAGTATATAAGACAGGACTTATAAGGTATGACATATAAAGCGGGTCGGAATGACCGTTTCCCAAAAGGTTTATCCTTTGAGGGACGGCACATTCCGGCCTGCTTTTTTTGCTTGCAAATTTATGCAGGTGTGCTATAATAGAAACGTTTTTTGTTTATAAAATTTTTACATTAAATTTATAATTGGACATGCCTGTAAGAGGAAATGCTGTCACGCGTGGATGTGGTGTATAACAGCGTGTTTCAAAGAAAAGAAAGAGAAAGGTTAGAAAAATGAATCAGTTTGTACCAAAGTTGTTTGACTGCATGAAAGGATATTCAAAAGAGCAGTTTGTAAAAGACGTGATTGCCGGTATTATTGTGGCGATTATTGCGCTTCCGCTGTCGATTGCGTTAGCCCTTGCTTCCGGTGTTGGACCGGAACAGGGTATTTACACGGCAATTTTTGCCGGATTTGTCATTTCGTTTCTGGGCGGAAGCCGTGTGCAGATTGCAGGACCGACCGCCGCATTTGCAACGATTGTAGCCGGAATTGTCGCAGAACACCAGATGGAAGGTCTTGTTGTGGCAACCGTTATGGCGGGAATCCTTCTTATTATAATGGGACTTTTAAAGTTCGGAAATTTAATCCGCTTCATTCCGTATACGATTACATCGGGCTTTACCTTTGGTATTGCCGTAACGATTGTTATCGGACAGGTCAAGGACTTTTTGGGACTGACATTTACATATTCACCGGTGGAAACCATAGACAAGGTTAAAGAATGTGTTACGTGTATCGGAACAATTCAGGTGCAGGCATTAATTGTCGGACTGGTATCCCTTGCGATTCTGATTGTGTTTCCAAAGGTCACGGAAAAAATTCCACCGTCATTGATTGCAGTTATCGTAGCAATTTTAATGGTAAAGCTGCTTCACATGAATGTAAAGACGATTGGCGATTTGTATACAATATCCAATAAAGTACCGGGCATTTCCATGCCGAAAATAAGTCTTGGCATGATTCGTGATTTATTCCCGGATGCACTGACAATTGCGGTGCTTGCAGGAATTGAATCCCTGTTATCCTGTGTCGTATCCGACGGTATGATTGGCAGCCGCCACAAGCCGAATATGGAACTGGTTGCGCAGGGCGCCGGAAACATTGTATCAGCGCTGTTTGGCGGTATCCCGGCGACAGGTGCGATTGCAAGAACCGCAGCCAATGTAAAAAACGGTGGACGAACACCGGTTGCGGGAATGGTTCATTCCGTGACACTGCTTTTAGTACTTGTTGTATTAATGCCGTATGCCGCATGGATTCCAATGCCTGCGATTGCCGCCATTTTGTTTATGGTTGCATATAACATGAGCGGCTGGAGAGAATTTGTTAAATTAGTGCGCAAATCCCCAAAGAGTGATGTTGCCGTGCTACTTGTTACCTTTGTACTGACTGTTGTATTTGACCTTGTTGTGGCAATCGAAGTCGGTATCGTACTGGCAGCGCTTTTATTCTTAAAGAGAATGTCTGATGTTACAGCGGTAAAGAGCTGGAAGTACCTTGGAAGTGAGATTGATGAAAATAATGACCCAGATAAGATTTCTTTAAAGGTTGTGCCAAAGCATACACTGGTTTACGAAATTATCGGACCGATGTTCTTTGCCGCCGCAGATAAATTTCTGGAAATTTCAGCAGAACCGGGCATTAAGGTAGTTATTATCCGTATGCGCGGTGTACCGGCAATGGACGTAACCGCATTGCGCTCATTAACGAATATTCATGAAATCTGCAAAAAGAAGGGCATTACGCTGGTGCTTTCCCATGTACAGGAACAGCCGCGTGCGATGATGGAAAAAGCAGGCTTTGTGGAACTGGTCGGAGAAGAAAACTTCTGTGCCAATATTGATGCGGCACTTGCACACGCAGCGGAAATTGACCGGTAAAAACCCGCAAAATACGAAAATTCAACAAAAGTCAGACCAAAATGCCGAGTATCTCTACAATAAGAGATATTCGGTGTTTTTATTTATAGATTCAGATAAATACAGCGGCTGTTCCTTTAAAAAGCAACAGCCGCTGTAAATCATAGGCAAAGACCTATAGTATTTAATTGAAGTTTCAGATTAAAGCTGAGGACCGGCAGCTACTAAAGCCTTACCAGCTTCGTTGCCTGTGTACTTAACGAAGTTCTTGTTGAATCTTTCAGCTAAATCCTTAGCCTTTGTTTCCCATTCAGAAGCATCAGCGTATGTATCTCTAGGATCAAGGATACCTGAGTCAACGCCCGGAAGTTCTGTAGGTACTTCAAAGTTGAACATTGGAATCTGCTTTGTAGGAGCTGTCTTAATAGCACCTGAAAGGATAGCGTCGATGATACCACGAGTATCCTTAATAGAGATTCTCTTACCTGTTCCGTTCCAACCTGTATTAACTAAGTAAGCCTTAGCTCCGCTCTTTTCCATCTTCTTAACAAGTTCAGCAGCATACTTTGTAGGATGTAACTCAAGGAATGCCTGTCCGAAGCAAGCTGAGAATGTAGGGGTAGGTTCTGTGATACCACGTTCTGTACCTGCAAGCTTAGCTGTAAATCCTGAAAGGAAGTAGTACTGTGTCTGTTCCGGTGTCAGGATAGATACTGGAGGCAGTACACCGAAAGCATCAGCTGAAAGGAAGATAACGTTCTTAGCAGCAGGAGCTGAAGAAATCGGACGTACAATATTCTTAATGTGGTCGATTGGGTAAGAAACACGGGTGTTTTCTGTTACGCTCTTATCAGCGAAGTCAATCTTACCGTCTGCATCAAGAGTAACGTTTTCAAGGAGAGCGTTTCTCTTAATTGCGTTGTAGATATCCGGTTCAGATTCCTTATCAAGGTTGATAACCTTAGCGTAGCAGCCGCCTTCAAAGTTGAATACACCGTTGTCATCCCAGCCGTGTTCGTCATCACCGATGAGAAGTCTCTTAGGGTCTGTTGAAAGTGTAGTCTTACCTGTACCTGAAAGACCGAAGAAGATTGCTGTGTTTTCACCGTTCATATCTGTGTTAGCTGAGCAGTGCATTGAAGCCA
>UMLJ01042191.1_pt1 | contig 27262 bp, 15 predicted proteins | sample 1966521 | NCBI WGS metagenome assembly UMLJ01 (sample SAMEA4836199, study PRJEB28245) | human gut metagenome | biome: gut microbiome; material: fecal sample | place: Denmark | collected 2008
TGTCACACGGTCTGTATACACAGAAATTTGGCAGGGAGCGGAATGCCGCAAGCTGTTCAACCGGTTCGTGTGTCGGTCCGTCTTCTCCGACACCGATGCTATCATGTGTAAAGATAAATGTCAGCGGCAGATTCATTAATGCGGACAGTCTTGCCATTGGCTTTGTATAATCACTGAATACAAAGAATGTCGCTACAAATGCCTTTAATCCGCCATGCAGTGCAAGTCCGTTGCCGATTGCCGCCATCGCCTGTTCCCTGACACCGAAATGCAGATTGGTGCCTGCATAATTGTCTTTTGAAAAATCACCGGCATCCTTCATGTTTGTCTTATTGGACGGTGCAAGGTCGGCTGAACCGCCAATCAGGTTTGGCATGAGCTGTTTAATTTCATTTAAAATGCTGCCGGATGTGCTTCTGGTTGCTTCCGGTTTTTCTGCTTTCTTCCAGTAATCTTCTGAATCAAACAGCTTTGATAAATCATATCCGTTGTAATAAGCATCCCATTTTTCTGCCATATCCGGATATTCTTTTCTGTACTTTTCAAATAATACATTCCATTCATCTTCAACTGCTGCTTTCTTCTTGGCAGCTTCGTTGAAATGATCATATACTTCCTGCGGAACAGTAAATGCTTCCTTGCAAGGCCACTCTAAATATTCCTTTAAAGCCGCAACATTTTCTTCACCGAGCGGTTCACCGTGTGCGCTTGCCTTACCCTGCTTTGCAGGACAGCCATAGCCGATCACCGTATTGACCTTAATCATTGTCGGACGGGTTGTATCTGCTTTTGCCGCTTCAATCGCTGCAGCAATTTCTGCAAGATTGTTGCCGTCTTTAACTTCAAGTGTCTGGAAGCCGAATGCTTCAAAACGCTTTGTTACGTCTTCCGTAAATGCAATATCGGTGCTTCCTTCAATAGAAATGTTGTTGGAATCATAAAATACAATCAACTTATGCAGTCCTAATGTTCCTGCGAGTGAAAATGCTTCTGATGAAATACCTTCCATCATACAGCCGTCACCGCCAAGTACATAAGTATAGTGGTCTACAATATCGTAACCGTCTTTGTTAAATACAGCGGCAAGATGTGCTTCTGCCATTGCCATACCGACTGCCATTGCCATACCCTGTCCAAGCGGGCCTGTCGTTGCTTCAATACCAACGGTATGACCGTATTCCGGATGTCCCGGTGTCAATGAACCCAGCTGTCTGAAATTCTTTAAGTCTTCCATAGAAAGATTTCCGTAGCCAAACAAATGTAATAAAGAATATAACAGCATCGAGCCGTGTCCTCCTGAGAGTACAAAACGATCTCTGTTTGCCCATTCCGGGTCTGCCGGATTGTGGTTCATATGGTTTGTCCATAATTCATATGCCATCGGTGCTGCGCCAAGCGGCAGTCCCGGATGTCCTGATTTTGCTTTCTGAATCGCTTCTGCTGATAACACACGGATTGTATTTACTGACAGTTCCTCTATGTTCTTCATAATGATTCATTTCCTCCATTTCTTATTGTGCTGCCTGTACCGGCATTTTTATTTTTTTTATCAATCTTTAAAATCTGCTTCAACAAGGATGGTAACATCTCCGTTTTCGCTGCGTTTTCTCTTTAAACCGCCAAAGAATCTTTTTGAGCCGCGTTTTTCTGCTTTTACAATTGCGTGATTGATAATTTCCTTAATATCATCCATACGGATATTATCTACATTATTGCGTAATTTATCAATCTTTAAATAAAGTTCCAGCAGCGCATCATCACTGACTTCATACTGGCGTTTTCTTGCAAATTTTCTTGCCATTTCAACCAGTTCATTGACCGTGTACTGTTTTAACACGATGCGATGATTAAACTTCTGTGTCATTTCCGGGTTAAAATTCAGCAGTACATTCATTTCTGCATCCGAATCCTCCAGAATAACAATCATACGTTCCGTATCCTGTTCCAGACATTCCAGCATTTCACTCATACGCTTCGGCTGGATTGCCCCCGCACCTTCAACAATCAGTGCGGTGCCTTTTAACTTATTCATCGCCTTTGCCAGTCCACGGTTATTGATACTGTCACCGGTCGTCTTTGCAATCTTACGTGTGTGTTCCGGATACAGGTAATTCACCGCACGCACAATGGCTCTTGCAAGATCAGACTTATCTGAGCTTGAATTACCGGAAATGATAATATTGCCGACCTGCGACGTTGAAATCGCCATTTCCTGTTCAAGGCTTTCAAAATATGCTGTCAGCTGGCTTTCCAGTCCCGGCATTTCACGGTATTTTCTGAAAATCTTTGCAAGTTCTCCGCTTAACTTCTTTTCTTCATCAATTTCCGTGCCTTCGCCCATGCCGGTGTAAACTTTCTCCTGCTGTACGGCACTGGCAAGCTTTGCACTGCTGATTGCTTCCAGCGGATTCATATCGGAAAGATGGTCTTCCATCGGCGGAAGCTGCTGTGTATTTAATGAAACTTCCTCACTGACAGCCGCCCGCTGTCTTTGTGCCGCTTCCTGCTCTGCCGCACGCTGTGCCTGTTCTCTTTGTGCTGCTTCTTCCGCCAACCGCTGGGCTTCTGCCTGCTGCGCTGCTTCCTGTTCGGCTATACGCTGTGCTTCGGCTTTCTTTGCAGCTTCCCGCTTGGCTTCTTCAGCTGCACGCTGTGCTTCGGCTAACCGTCTGGCTTCTGCCTCGGCTCTTGCTTTCTGGGCTTCTTCCATGCGCCTCTGAATCTGTACTTCGGCCTCCGCTTTTCTTCTTGCTTCTTCCTCTGCCTGCTGACGACGGACATCCTGTGCTGCTGCTTCTTCTAAGTGTACGGTTGCTTTTCCGGTGCGGATCGCAAGATCGGTCTTTGCTGCCTGTAACATCACCTGTGCGTGTGCATGGCGGCTTGCTTCTTTTTCATCAAAGGCTTTGCCTGCTGCCTGTGCCGCTGCTTTCTGCTCAACCATAATGCGCTCGTATGCCGCACTCTTTTCGTCCTTCTCATCTAACATCTTTTCCAGCTCTGTCTTTGAGAATTCCCTTGTATTCTGCTTTCCGTATTTTTCTTCACGGACCGCTTCTAACCAGTCTGCAAGGCTTAACTGACCTTCAATCTGTTCATCTTCCTGACTTTCACCGGTCGTTTCTTCCTGCTTCGCCGGCTGAGGACGCAGTGCCTCTGCCTCTGCTTTTTCTTCCTCCATGAATTCACTTAAATTTTTAGCGAGTGCCGCCTGTAAATTTTGTGTATCATACGGATTGTTATATGCCGGAATGTCCACTTTAATCTCTACTTCATCTGCCGGTTCTTTGACCGTATTTACAGCCTTCTGCCGGAATGAATCCTCTTTACCTGATAAATCGCCGCAGCTGTCTTCCAGTTTCTTCTTTGCATCTTCTATCAGTTCACGTAAAGATGAGGATGCCTTGTCAATACTTTCAGACAAATCCACCGTTGTATCAGCTTCCTTTTTTTCTGCTTTTGGTGCGGTATCCGTCACTGTCTTTTCTTTTACAAATTCTTCCGCTGAAAATACCGGTTCTTCCGGTGTTTTTTCTGTATCCTGCGCACTGGTATTCTCATATGTATCGGAATCATCGGATTCGTCATCATCTTCATAGCCTATTTCGCGCATATCTTCTTCTGACTGCGCCCGCGAATGAAATGCCTTCTTAAAGAAAGATTTAATGCCACGGGTACTTTCATCGTCTTCCGGCAGAATAATATCATCGTCCGCATCACTTTCTGCTTCTTCCATCGCTTCTTCAATTTCATCGCTCTGGATTGCCGCAAGCTGCTTTTGTTCCTCAAACATGATTTCTCTGGTTGCTTCTATATCCTGCTTCTGATTCTTAATATCCTTTAAGATTTTTTTCTGTGTATTGGTCAGTTCAACGCCAAATTCCTGCTTTAACTGAATCGCCTTCTCCACATACTGTCCGTCCTGAAACCACAGTACAATATCATCACAGGTCTTGATACATTCTTCTTTTCTGCCTGTTTTGGCATATAACTTTGCCAGTTCAAACATATACTTTTCATCAATTTCATGCTCTTTGTAGTCCTCTAAGATTTCTACAAGTTCATTATCCGAGGCATTCTGTGCCTTTCTTAAATCAAAATACAAAAGAAAACGATTGACATCATGCGGTGACATCTTTTCATATTCTTCATAAAGTTCCTCTGCCGTTTCAAAATCTTCCAGCTTAATGAGCAGCTCCGCCAGCTTATAAACCAGCTTTCTGCCGCCTAAATTTCTGTTGTATGCAAGAATTGCCATATCTCTTGCTTCCAGATAATCCCCTGCCGCTTCCTGTACGTTAATAACAGTTGCCAGCGTGGACCAGTCCTTCACCTTCTGCCAGTTCATTTCCTTGGCAATCGCTGCCGCCTCCTGAAATGACTTCTTGGCAGCAAGCTTTTTAATTTGATCTACTTTTATATTAAATTCATACTTATCCAAAACAAACGCCACCTTTACTGTATATATCAAATAAATGATTTAAACATATTCTATTCAAGTTTATCACAGCGCAGTATTCTTGTAAACTCTTTTAAAAAGAAATGCCAACGTTGAGGCGTTTTTTGCCTATAGCGCCTATATAAAGTCGAATACTGCCTGCTCATAATCCATGCGCGTATATTCAAGTTCCTCATTTTTTGTACGACTGTAGTAATCGACAACAACCGTCTGCTGCCGGTTATGTACAAGCTTCTGTCCTAAAATGTAATTGACATCAAATCTTCCCGTAATCGCCGGGGTTGCACCTCGTGCCGGAACAATGAGCTGCACGTGGTTGGTCTTTAACAGCTTAAAAATCGGCTCCCAGATATAAATATCCTTTGCCGCACCGAACGGATTATCAATAAAAATGGTCTTGCCCAGTACACCCGCACTGTCTGCCGGCGCATTGATACTTGAAATATAATGAATTACCGCAATTAAAAACTGAATATAAATACCCTGTGACTGTCCGGTTGAACCCACTGCTTCTTCATACCGCAGATACCGGCTCTGGTCTTTCATGCGCTCTCTTTTATAAAGACTTACGCGGATGGCGTTCATATCGGTTACAATCACGGCAAAAAGGCGTTTCCAGCTTAACCGGTTGCGGATATATTTTAACCGCTCCTGTGTATTGTCAAAGCTTTCCGCCATCAGGACCGTTTCGTCAATGTATGCCGCCATTCTTTCCTTATAATCGGATTCCTTGGCATACGGTACGGACAGCCCGATAATAGAAATAACCTCATTATCCATCGTAATGCTTGAAAGCTTTGGCAGGCGGTCAAGTTCCGTCTTGATATTACAGCAAATCTGGACACACCGGTTTTCAAAGTTATCCTTGATACGCTCCATATCGGAAATCCCTTTGGATACGCGCTCTTTTTCCAGTGCAATCAGCGTATTGGTTTCGGAAAGTCTGGACTTTAACTGCTTCACGGCTTCAATGTCCTTTGGCACATGAACCGACATTTTAATCTCCAATGCCAGTTCTTTTGCATCACATGCCGTCAGTTCTTCCGTCAGCTTATCCTTTTTCTTTAAAAATTCTTCCAGCTTGCGCACCTCAAGCGCACACAGCTTTTCAAATTCTTTCTGTACCGTTTCATAGCCCGAAAAATCTGCTACATTTATGTCTGTATCCTCCGGCTGTCCTGCCATGGTATCTGCATTTTCCGTTTCTGACGCTTCCGGCACTTCAATGCCCGCTTTGGCAACAATTCTTGACAAATCCTTTTCCATTACGAGGAAATCCTGCATTTTTTCTGTCTGGCGTTTCTGCTCTTTTTCCAGTTCTTTGATCTGTCCTGCAATGCTGTCCTTATAATTTTTATGCTGTACAATGAACTGCTCCGGGTTATCACAGTCAAACGCTTCAAAAGCACCGTACTTTTCTTCAATCTGGCTCTTTCCGTGTGCAATACTTCCCTGCAGACGGTTCATTAATGCATTCTGCGCTTCCAGTTCTTCTGCTGCCGCTTTTTCCTGCTGTACCGCCTGCTCACATTCCTGCTCAAGCGCACACAGCGCATCATCCGGATTTGGGACAGCTTCTCCCTGTGCCTCTTTTGCCGCAAGTTCTTCCATTGTAAAATGGCGGCGTGCAATTGCCGTACTGCATTTTCCCATTGCCGCACGGTAATGTCTTAATAATTCTTCTTTATCATGCACATCGGCATTTTTTTCATCCAATGCCTTTTTCACTCCCGCAAAGCGGTTCTCCAGCTGTTCTAATGACAGCGCATGTCCGTCAGCATCCGCTAACCCTGCTACCGCACTGCCATCCGCCGCTGACTGCAGCACATGAATTCCTGCGGACTGTCCGCCGTCGGCTTCCACGCTTATATATGCCTGATAACGCTTGTCAAGACGGCTTTGCAGACGGTCATATTCTTCTGCCAGTGCATTTTTGCGCTGTAAGGCGGTCTGTTCTGCTTTTTCCTGCGCCTGCATTTCCTGCTCTTTTAAGAGCTGTTCCTGCTTTGCATCTGCCGCCCTCTGCGTGTATTCCTGCTTTTCACGGTACTGTACAAGAAGACTCTCTGCCAGTTTTGCGCACTTTTGCACGTATGGATACCGCTCCCGGTTTTGTGCCAGCTTTTCCTGCACCTGTGCTTTCCGCTCCCGGCCTTTTTTACGCAGGGCTTCCTCCTGTTCCATTTCTTCCTGTAAACGCTGTGCTTCCTTTTGCAGTTCCTCTAAACGCACAGACAACGCTTCAAACTCTTTCTTTGCCGGTTCTTCTTCCAGCTTTGAAAGTTCCTGTATGCGCACGTAGTCATTCCAGACAATTTCTTTTCTGTCGGTCAGTCTGGCCAGTTTTTCCTGTGCCGCCGCCAGTTCTTCCTGCGCCAGCTTTTCTTCCCGCCCGCGCAGCTTTTCATCCTTTAAAAATGCCATATCCTTTCTGGCATATACAACATACTGTTCATTTTCTGCCGTAAGCTGTGCTTTTGCCGCCTGTGCAGACAATACCGGAATCACATAGGCACTTCTGCCAAAGTCCGCAAGCACCGGGTCTTCTTTGATTCTTGAAAAATCATTTTCAACAATAAATGCATACTCGGCATATGGGAATGCGGCAAGCACCTGTTTTCTTTCATCTTCCGAAAGCCCCGAAAGCCACTCTCTGCCTTCTTTTACATCTTCTCCATACCGCCCTGAAAGATAGCTTTTTACCTTCTCCCGGTGTCTTCCGCCCGCACTGAATATCCCGTGCTTCATATTTTCAAGGAACTGCGTAAGCTGCGTACAGTCAGCGGTAAGCTGCTCACATTCCGCTTCCAGTCTGCGGTGGTTATCCAATACAACGCGGCATGCCCGGCGGGTATCCTGTTCCCCATAGACGGCCTTTAACTGTAAAAGCTGCTGCTTTTCTTTCTGTTCCTGTTCTTTTTTGGTTTCCGCCTGTCCTAACTGTTCTGTCAGCAGTTCAATCCGCGCACGGCAGGATGCCTGCTGCTGTCTGCCCTTTGAAAGCAGTGCTTCCACCTGTGAAAGCTGTCCCTCGGTCTGTAAAAGCTGTTCTTCCTGTTCTTTAATTTTCTGTGTGCAGGCACTGTATTCTTCGCCTGCCTTTTCCATCACAAGGATTCCTGCCTTTTCCATACAGGCACCCAGTTCTTTTTCTGCCTGTTCAATCTCTTTGGCAGTATGCACTGCAATCTGTTCTGCCGCCGCAGCCCCGCCCAGTAATTCCTGATAATCTGCCTTTGCCTGTGCCGCTTCTTTCTGACACGCCCGGTACTGTGTTTCTGCATTCTGCAATTCTTCACCGGCAGCATTCTTTTTCTGTACAAGCTGTGGCACAATCACCGCTGCCAGTGCATAGAGCTGTTTTGTCAGTTCTTCATCCGTTTGTCCGTTTGCCTCAATGGCTGCCAAAAGTTCATCGTAGAGCTTCTGATACTGTAAATATTCGCGGTATTCTACCAGACTTTCCGTTTCTTCCATCTGCCTTTTTAAGTGTTCTTCCTGTTCCTTAAAATATGCCCGCTTCTTCTCATTTGCAGCAATCAGTTCTTCCATTCCCGCAAGGGAAGCCTGTTCTGTAAGCACCTCGGCAGTCTGGATCATGCGCTGCTGTTTTAATAATTCTTCCTGTAAATGAAGCAGTTCGTCCTTCTGCTTTTCTTCCTGCGCGCGGTATCCCGACAGATTTTGTCTGCACTGCATAAGCAGCTTTAACAGCTGTCCCCGCAGATTTCCCTTTTCTTCATATAAAGAGCGGTATCCCAGAATATACTCTGAAAAAGCATCGAGCAGCTCCATCTGTTTATCATAATTGGTAATCTGTGCATTTTTCTTTGACAGTCTTGCAAGCGTATCCTTAATATCAAGCAGTGTCTGTGCCATCTGACCTTCGTCGTTGCCCACTGCCAGCTTATTGTGGAAAGATTTCTGAATAATTTCTTCTATTAATAAATCCTCTACAACTTTACGGCTTGTCTTATAATTGGTTTCAAAATATGTTCTTACATGTCCTTCGGTCTTATTGATGCCGCGGATAATTTCCCATTCGCTCTCATACAGCCCATACTTGCTGATAAAACTCTGATATTCGCCCTTTCGGTCAAATATTTTTACCGAAACGTGGAAATCATTATGTTCAAGCTCCCGCAGATACTGCTTTAAACCATTATAAGTAATGCGCTCCCCGTTTTTTGTCAGCGGCAGATTTTTAATATCGTTTTCACCAAACTCCCGGTAAAAAATACAGTAGTTAAAATATTCCACGCTGGCATTGTCACGTCCCGCCGGTGCTTCTTCTGCCGCAGAAAAACGCCCGGATATGCCGTCCGCTTCCGTGCCGTCTGCTTCCGTATCCTTTGCCTTTCTTGCGCAGAATCCCGTTGTCATATATTTATAGCCGTCATTGTTAGTGGCATCTAACTTCCATTCAATCAATGAGTGAATCACTGTATTGCCGCCGCCCGGACGGAACAGCTTTTCAACCGGCTGTTTTTCATCAAGCGTACAGTTCGGAATCACATTTTGAAGCAGCAGCAGCATTAAAAGACTCTTTCCGCCGCCGTTTGCAAGGTCATAAATCGTGTTACGGCAGTGAAAACGCATCATAAAGTCATCGTAATACTGCGTACCGAAATTGTATTTTACATTGTTTACACGGATTCTGTTAATCTGCGGCATGTTCGTCCCTCTCCTCTCCTGACTGGTCTAACAATTCCATGATTCTTCCTCTGGATTCGTCAAAATAATTTTCAACAACTGCGCGGAAACGGTCTGTCGGATAATACCGCTCCTGATTGTCACTTAATAACTGCTGGCTGACTAAAAAGTTGCAGACCAGCTTTACAAAACCCGACTTGGAATTCTTCGCCGCCCTTAATTCCGACAATTCCACGGTTGCCGCCGGCAGGCTGTCCCAGCTTAACGCAAGGCTGCGGAAGCTGTTTTCCTCAATTTCACTTAAAACAAAGCCGTTTTTCTTATCCACAATGCCTGCCGTTGTATCGTCCACCTTGCGGACAATGTCTTCCACGCGGACAAATTCGGCATACGTTGCACTGATGGTATCCGTATAAAACTCCATAATAATATTATAGATGATAAAATACGCCAGATAGAGTTCGCCGTTGGTACGCAGTCCCAGCTCCCGGCGCAGCGCTTCATTGCTGTAGCCAAACAGGCTGCCGTGCGCTTTTGGCGCGGCAAACAGCGAATTATTATATTCATAAACCGAAAGTTCCATTTTCTTTAACGACAACAATACCATATCATACACTTCCGGGTTGGTACTGTATTCCTGATACAGGGCAGCATTTGTCCCCTGCTCGCTTACCGTTTCCCCCGCCGCCAGTTTTGCGGATATTTCCAGTGCCTTTTCTATATTTCTGCTTTCCATTACTTTGTTTCCTTCCGTTCAAACACCAGTTCAGACTGTTCCATTGGCTGTTCGTCCTGCGCTCCTGCGGATTTTGGCGTAATCGTAAAATGTACCGGTTCACGGTCTGCAAATGCGCCGCTTAAAATGTCATCGAGAAAACTCTCGTTTTCCGTCTGACCGCCGATGACATACTCCTGTTTCTGACACAGGTTGACAAAAAAAGAATAGTAATCCGCATTTTTTAAAATATCCGGCGAATACATTCTGCTCATTGCCGCGCCAAATTCCGAAAGCGTAAACGCCTCTCTCTTTTCAAATGCCGCCAGCAGATTATTCATTAAAAATGTATAGTTTTTACGAATACGCTGATCTTCCATTTCATCTGCAAACTGAATTTCCTGCGGCGGTTCTTCTTCTACTTTCTCCGCCGCTTCTGCCTGCTTTGGCTTCACGGTCAGTGCCTCGTCAAGTGAATCCAGCGTAAACCGCTTCTTTATATGCGGCAGTAATACCGGTGACAAAAGCTGTTCTAACAATCCCGCATTGTCGCTGCGGATTAAATCTGTCAGAAGCGCTCCAAAATGGATATGGCTTCTTAACCGTCCGAGTTTTGCCCGCTTCACGGCTTCTTCTGTCATCTGCTGCATCTGTGTACATGCCGATAAAAGCTGTCCGTGCCTTGTCATGGCTATCTGTAACTGGCTGTCCAGCTCGTAAATCTCCTTTAAAGTACGGTAATAACTCTCCGACTGTACCGGTTCGGCTTCCATCTTTGCAAGCGCACCCTCGATAAAATCTTTATTTTTCTTAAACAGCTTTTCTTCTTCATCAAACCAGCGCATACCCGTATGGACAAAATCTTCATACGCTTCAATCCCCGCAAAGACATCTTTGCCGAGCAATTCCATAATCTCATTTTTTCTGCGCTGTAGGCGTGCCACTTCTTCATTAATCCGCACAATCACATCTTTGCCGCCCTGAAAATTCTGTGCCTGTATCATTTTTTCTAAGAGCAGCTGCTGCACACTGATTCTGCTTTCTTCTTTAATTTCTTTCGTATCCAGATAGAATTCAATTGCATCGGAACTGATGGAATACCATACCGTATGGTCACGGATGGCACTTTCCAGTACCTTGATACGTGAAATACATTTTTTCTTTTCAATAGGATCATAATATGGAAATGTAAACGGTCTGCCTTCATTTTTAATTTTATCAAAAATGTAATCGGCAAGTTCTTTGTATTCCTGTGCTGAAAGATTCAGCCCAAAGTCCCGTTTGAGCAATGATGTAATAAAGTCCAGATATTCCGGGTAAGTGACGTCCTTTTCTTTAAAGTTATTCTCCTCAATAAAAAAGCGCAGAATCCCCATGACAATATATCCCATGTCCAGCATTTCATATCTGCCTTCCTGAAACTGGGCAAAGGATACATCCATCAGCTTAAAAAAAGGATAATATTTTTTGAGATTGAGCATACGCTCTTTGTGTTCTGTAATAATATCGTTTAACATAGTATCCTACAATTCCGTTCTGCCGTCCAATGCACGCAGCAGTGTCACTTCGTCGATATATTCCAAATCGCCGCCAACCGGCACACCGCTTGCAATGCGGGTTACTTTAATGCCTGTCGGCTTAATCAGGCGGCTGATATACATCGCTGTCGTTTCACCTTCAAGACTTGAATTGGTTGCAATGATGACTTCCTGCACATCGCCTTCGAGCCGTTTCATCAGTTCCTTTAACTTAATGTCGGACGGACCGATGCCAAGCATCGGGCTGATTGCACCGTGCAGTACATGATAGACACCCTCATACTTTCCGGTCTTTTCATATGCCGCCATATCGCGTGTCTGTTCCACCACCATAATCGTACTGTGGTCGCGCTTTTCATTGGCACAGATCGGGCAGATTTCATCATCTGTCAGCGTAAAACATTCTTTACAGTATTTAATATGCGCTTTGGCATCCGTCATGGCAGATGCCAGTCCCTCAACTTCTTCTTTTGGCATATTTATAATGTGAAATGCCAGGCGCTGGGCGCTTTTTGCCCCAACCCCTGGTAATCTCGACAGCTGTTCTATTAACTTGTTCATATGACCGCTGTAAATGTCCATTAGAACAGGCCTCCTGTCAGTCCTGAAAGTCCTCCGGTAATCTTAGACATCTGCGCCTGTGATTCTTCTTCACACTTGCGGAGTGCTTCGTTGGTTGCTGCCATAATTAAATCTTCTAACATTTCTACATCATCCGGATCTACGGCTTCCGGGTCAATCTTGACCTTTGTAACCTCTCTTTTACCGGTAACGGTTACTTCTACAACACCGCCGCCTGCTGCCGCACTGAATTCCTTTGCTTCCAGCTCTGCCTGCTGTGTTTCCATCTGCTTCTGCATTTTCTGTGCCTGCTTCATCAGATTGTTCATGTTGCCCGGCATACCTCCCGGAAATCCACCTCTTTTTGCCATTAGATATATTCCTCCTTATCATCTACTTCTATTTCCATATTAACGGATTCTCTGATATCTGTAAATCGATTTTGAAAATCTTCTCCATCCTGTAGCTTTGTAACAATCAGATTCACATGGATTCCTGTCCGCTCCTCAATGAGCGCAACCAGTTCTGCCTTGTCATCTTCCCTTGAAAACAGCTCATAGGCTGTCGGGGAAGACGTCATCAGTTCCAGACTCTGCCCATCCTCTGCAAGCGTTACATGTGAATTTAATAAATGGGTGCGCTTTAGCGGTTCTTCAATCGAATGGACAATGGAGTCCCACTGCTTTGCCAGCTGCTTAATATCCTCCGGCATTGCCTCTATTACGCGCTTTTGTACCGGCTGGGACACTGCCATGCCTGCATTGCTGCTGGCATTGCCTGCATAGCTGCTGGCATTGCCTGCCGCACCCGCTATATCTGCCATACCGCTTATGCCCTGTGTACCTGCCGCCACGCCGTTTTTTAACGCTTCCATGGCTTCCTGCATTTCCTGCTCAAGCAGGGTGATGCGGCTTATCACATCGCCCATATCCTGCCGCTGTTCCATCGCCGGACGCGTCAGCTTAATGAGTGTCACTTCGACTTTAATACGCTTCTGTGTTGAGAATTTCAGCTCATTTGCCAGCTCCGACAGCACGCGGATATAGCGCATAAGTGTATCGACATCGACCTGTTTACTGTCTTTTTTTAACTGCTCTAAATTATCTGCCGAAACATCGATAATGTCTTCCGCCTTCGCTTCATCATCCGTTGTCTTTACAAGCAGCAGATTTCTTAAATACCATACAAAGTCACTGACAAACTGTCCTAAATCCCTGCCCTGCATAATAATCTGCTCTAAAAGCTGCATGCACGCATACGTATCCGCCTTTAAAATGTACGACAGCATTTCGGCAAATACCGCCGTGTCCACCGCACCAAGCACCTCTAACACATTTTCATACTTTAAATCCTGTCCGAGGTAAAAGGCGATGCACTGGTCTAACAGACTTAACGCATCTCGCATGGAACCGTCCGCCGCCTTGGCAACATACCGGATTGCCTTTTCTTCGACATTGATATGTTCCGCTTCCATCAGCTGCGATAACCGACCTGCAATCGTTTCAATAGAAATGCGGTGGAAATCATAGCGCTGGCAGCGCGACAGAATCGTAACCGGTATCTTATGTGCCTCCGTTGTCGCCAGAATAAAAATAACGTATGCAGGCGGTTCTTCCAGTGTTTTTAACAGTGCATTAAATGCCCCTATGGAAAGCATATGCACTTCATCGATGATATAAACCTTATACCTGCCCTCCGTCGGTGAATACTGGACTTCGTCACGGATTTCACGAATATTGTCAACACCGTTATTCGATGCGGCATCGATTTCAATGACATTCATGGAACGCCCTTCGGCAATCGCCTTACAGGTTGGACATTCCCCGCACGGACTGCCGTCCACCGGATGCTCGCAGTTGACCGCCTTTGCAAAAATCTTTGCCACGGTTGTCTTACCGGTTCCGCGCGTTCCGCAGAAAAGGTACGCATGCCCGATTCTGTCTGCCCGTATCTGATTTTTTAATGTTGTAACAATATGTTCCTGTCCTTTGACATCTTCAAATTCCAAAGGACGCCATTTTCTATATAATGCCTGATATGCCATATTTTCTCTCATTCTGCCGCCACGGACGGCGCTTTTCTAAAAATACCGCTGCGAACTGCTTTTACTTTATAAATGTAAAAAAAGCCACCACATACTATGTGTTACACGTAATATGTGTTACATATAATATGTGCTGACGAAAACAATTCTCATCATAAAACCGCGCACCGGACGTCGTACAGCTGTCCACAGACGTTACCGGTACAGTTAGCTCGGCCCAGGCACCCTTCCGGCACACAGGAGGTTTCACTTAATGCTGCTTCATTCCTGACCTGACATGGTTCATGAATTCCTGTTGCGAAAGACCCAGACGTCAACACCACTTATACCGGGCAGCTCTACAGAAAACTGCCCTCGGCCCGATATCACCCCTGCTATAGCGGATTGCAGGTACAAGGCGCCGCTAATGCCCCGGCTGCGCGGTTCTTTGATTATACCTTTTATGGCCCGGATTGTCAAGATTTGCAAGCCATCTTACTCCGGCAAGATACTTCCTATAAATATCTCTTTAATGCTTCAACTAAAATTGCATTATCTTTTTCATCACGGACTGCCAGACGGATATAATTTTTCCCGTCAAATCCCTTCTTTGTGGATAAATCTTTAATCAGAATATTCTCCTCTAAAAGGTCTTCTGCCAGTTTACGGCTTGTAACACCGGAAGTTACTTCGCACAGTACGTAATTTGCCTGTGTCGGCAGCACTCTTAAACCGGACAATGCCTGTAAATCCTTGATGTATGCAGCTCTTGTCTGCTTGAATTTTTCAATTGCCTTGGCATAGTCCTTTGCATATTTTTCATAAATCTGAAGATAAAATTCTGCAAAAGAATTGATATTCCAGATGGCAACATCTTTTTTCATCTCTGCAATCAGTTCCTCATCGCTGCTTGCAAGTACACCCAGACGCAGTCCCGGCACACCATAAGATTTTGAAATACTCTTTACCACAATCAGATTCGGATTTGCTTTTAAAATTCCTGCATCTAATAATGTCGTCGTTTCTTCTTCATCGACAAAATCCACAAAGGATTCATCAACAACAAAACGGATATTTTTCTTTTCACACCACTCAGACAGCTTTAAAACATCTTCCCGTCTGATATAATTTCCCGATGGATTGTCCGGATTAATCAGTGTCAGCACCTCAATATCCTTATCCTCATAGAAATCCATCAGATCTTTAGCAGTATAACGAAATTCGTCATTGGTTACAAAATACGGAACAACATCTTTTTCTGCCTTTCTGTTCGGATACTCCTGAAATGTAGGAAATGCCATGCCAAGTCTGCCTGTAAAACGCTCCATCAGGGACTTGATCAGTTCTGCTGCGCCATTTCCAACAATCACCTGGCTTGCATGCAGTCCGAAAATCTTTGCGGCAATCAGACTGTTTACACCCATTCCTGACGGATATTCACCCAGCAGGCGTTCAAAATTGGTCTGCATTTCAGAAACCAGCTTCTTATTCGGAAAATACGGATTTACCAGATAACAGAAGTCTATCAGCTTCGGATATCTCCAGTAACCACCAAAACGTTTCTGCATTTTCTCCAGCTTTTCTTCTTTTCCGGCAAGCAGGGATTCTGCAATGTCCAAATCCTGCACATCATCAATTTCATACCACTTTTCACCGTTTAACTTAACCGCTTTAATTTCCAAATCACCTAAAAATGTGATTACTTTTAATACCTGTTCATAGTATTCGTTCAGTCCCATTGCATTACAGTATGCTTCCAAAAAAGGCACGTAATATTTTTCTGAGAAATTTTTGCTGAACTTATAAAGATTTACTGTCTTGTAATATTCATCTGTCTTTGTAAAATCAAATTCACGTTTGCTGACAAATGACGTAATATTGTCATCTTCATCAACCGTAATACAGGTTCCGTCCATCCAGCTTTCAAACTTATCTACCAGCACCAGTGACGGATACGGCGTGTCTACAAGCTTTCTGATAACCGCTTCTTCATATACAAGATCAGATTCCAGTAATAATGTATCATCCTGTAACAGGTATTCCTTTGCCAGATATAAAGAATAAATGTTATTGGTCTTATCATATACGTCATTGACAACGTACTCTACCGGTGTCTTTAATCCCAGTGAATTAACATAGTCCATCAGCTGCTGTCCTTCATATCCTACAACAAGCACAATTTTGTTTAAATTTAACTTTTCAAGGTGCATCAAAGTTTTATGAATCATCATCTCACCATTCACTTCAACCATGCACTTTGTAGCATTACTTGTTAATTCCTTTAATCTTTTGCCCATTCCGGCAGCTAAAATAATTGCCTGCATTACACGCTCTCCCTATTCTTTCAAACTGTATCGTTATTTTTTACAATTTTAAATTTAAGAATTGTTTATATAAACTCAGTTTATTATAAATCAGTTTTATGAAAATGTACAGCAGTTTTATTTACATTTTATTTACCCTTCTTTTACTTACTTTAAATTTTCTGACGGAGCGCTCCCAGATGAGCCGTAATACGTTCTGCATAGACCTCGGCTTCCTTTTCAATATCCTTACAGGACAAAATCTCTCCGGGGTCATTTGCCGTGAGCATCCGGATTGCATGGGCAGGAAGCGCAAAGCCTTTGTTAAAATGAAGGGAGCTAATCAGCTGTTCCGCTAAGATATCCGAACCGCTGTAGCCGGATACGACAATGGAAAACAGCAGCTTGTCCTTAAAATCGACCTTCCGGTACAATGCGGTCAGACGGTTGATAAATGCCATAATATTTGCGCTGACCGAGTCGTTGTAATTTGGACTGAGTATCATGAGCGCATCACTTTCAAGCAGTGCCGGATAGACCTGTTCCACCATGACACCACCGTAAAAACACGAACCCTTTTCACTGTAATGCAGGCAGACCTCAAACGGACAGCCAAGACAGTCTGCAACTTCCCCGTTTCTTAGATTGATTTCACGGATTACAATTTTATCTTCGGTAAGGAACTTGCGTACCAGCTTCCAGAATAAACAGGTATTGCTCTTTTGTTTATTACCCGCATAAATGCACAGCAGGCGTGCCGGTCGGTCTGTGTGCGCCGGAGTACGCCCGTCTGCGTATTCCAGTGCATGACAAACCGCCTCTCCTGCATTGGCAAAAAAAGCTTCTTTTAATGAAAGGTTTCTGTGCATTGCATTTTTTGTCTGGTTTTTTAACGAGCCGGTTGCCTCTGCAAAGGTGTGTCCCGGCAGCATACAGCCTGCGCGGTTTAGTGAAAATGCGATTTTTTTCGCCATGTTTTTTGTATACAGTTCATTTTCCCCGTCAACCAGAATTGCCCCTGTACAGCCCAAAAGACAGTCCGTATGATAATCCATTTCCTTTAAAATGGCATAAAGCCGCAGATTAATCCCCGAACGGTCAAGATGCACCGCAAACACAATGCAGCTGCCCGGCCTTTTTTGCGTTTCGCACCAGTATAGAAAGTCTTTCTCATCACGCAGAATAACTGCCGCTTCCGTATCCTTTTTATCACCGGATACTTTTTTTGCATTTTGCAGTACCGTATCAATCAGCTGTCCGTATCTTTCCGGTACGGCGCCTTCTATCGGACAGACCACTGCCAGCATTTGTTTCACCTCTTTTCCTTTCTGTCTGTTAGCTTACAGTTACGCCCTTTTACTACCGGTTTCTTATTACAAATCTTTTATCAGCAGTTATCACTGATTTCTTCCAGTTCACGGTAGGCGGACCGGATCCGTTCATAGAGCTGTCCCGGCAGTTCCTGACACTCTGTTTCCAGCCCTTCTTTCGTGTACTTATTTTTACAGCCGAAATAGATTTCATGCAGTGCGACCGAGCCGTAGTGGTCTGCGCCCCGCATGGTCAGCAGAATGGAAATGGCGGCAGATGAAAGCGCCGGTGCAATATATGGCTTAAAGCCCAGCGCGCGCACGCTTAGATTTGCCTCTGCCGCCAGCTTTGAAAGTTCTCTTGATTCTTTGTCGTGATACTGCGTAATACTGTCTGCAACCACCAGACTTTTTCCATGCGGTCCGAAAACCCGCCCTTCTGTTAAAAATAATCCATATTTCCCCGGATTTTTCTTTGCATAATACACCGCCCGCGCATTCATCACCCCCAGTCCGTAGCCCTGCACCTGCTCTAAATGCAGTCCGTTGTCATCAAATGCACCGGATTCATTGCAGTTTGATATCTGCCACGCCGCATTGCACAGCGGTTCAACCGGGTCTGAAACCACGGCAAAAAGTCCGTCATATCCACAAGCCCGCGCTTTTTTTGCATAGATTTCCACAATACTGCGGTTGGCTTTCAGCTGCTGCATGCGTACATCCTGCACTACCATACCGACCGGCGGCACGCCTTTGGTTGCACAAAAAATAAAAACATCACAGTCAAACAGTTCATCTTCCTTTAAAAGGACGACTTTAGGAAGCACATCATATGCCCACGGATAACAAATCTGGTTACATTCTGCCTCGTACCGCTTCATCCGGTTTTCATCTAAATCTATAATTCCTATGGTTTCAATCACATCACCACCGAGCAGCTTTAACCCCATAAGGGTTGTAGCGCCAACATCGCCGAGTGCCGCGATGTGAACCCTTAATTTTTTCCCCTCATACACCCAGCGCGGATTTTTAAAAGGATGTTTTCCTTTTTCACTGCGCAGTTTTCTTTCTGTTCCAAGCTGATTTAGATTGTTCATAGTCTTCTCCATTCTGCGGATTTTTTAGTCCACAAGATTTTTTAAATGTTTAAGCCGGATAATGTCATTTTCAATGTATTCTGATGCCGGGACATTTAAATCCAGCGTGACATGACTGCCTACGTCCACGCAGTACGGGTCTTTAACTGCCTCGCCAAGCCGTCCCAGTGTCAGATTTCTGCCAAACCCCTTCTGGTATTCTGCCTCCAGCACACGCAGGATTTTCTGTGTATTTAAAAGACAGGTGAGCGAGAGATTGTTAAACTGCTGCCAGCCAAGCTCCGGCAAAAACTGCGGAATAACATAGGGCAGTATCTGATTAATTGCCGGAAGCAGTCCCGTCCGGCTTTTTTGTGTCTGCTCAATCATATCCCCGCCAAGAAACGGATACAGGGTCGATTCCTGAAACCATGCTTTGACATTGGGAATATAATAAATGCTTTCCACAGGAAGCTTTAACATACTCGACAAATCCGTTCCGTGGCCGGACAGAATCCCGACAACAAGCCGTTCTACCGGCACGCCGCTTTTTTTTTACATCGGGTAGAGCTTTTTAATGCGGTCGCCCTTGTGCAGAATGTCGCCTGCTAAAATCACCGGTCTTTTAAAGGATTTGATTGTTTCAATCTGTGTCGGAAGCGGCGAATAGTTCGGATATTCTTCAATCCGTGAAGCCGATGCATCCCTTGTATACACCTTTTCCGTATAAATGGCTTTGGTCACGGTATTGGGTACAACGACATCTCTTAAAATTTTACCGAACGGCACACACATTTTTTTACCCAGCACACGTTTTGCCCCCTGCTGTGCCGGTACATGGTTTTCAAAGGTAATGAGGTCCATCATCTGCTGATTCATGTGCTGTGCATCAAATGATATCACCAGATTGCACGGATATAACTCCTTCATGGCATCCAAAAGCGCATGACCTGTTTCAAGCAGTACCTTTCTGACACGCGGATTCCTGTCAAACGGCGCTTTTAATACGGTGGATACATTCTGAATCAGCACCAGCGGATACGTCATATCCACAAGATAGCGGTCTTTATTTTTCACGCCGGAAGGCATTTTTAAAAAGCCGAAGCGGTAAAGCAGTTTTTCCATTTCCAGATCCATTTCCCGTTCTTCATTCTCAAAGCGGCAGGCAATATGGGTAAATCCAAGCTTTAAGCACGCTGCAATCGTTTCCGTCATGGCAAGCTGTATCCACTCATAAACCTTTTCATCACGAAGCCCTGCAACTCCTGTAATCACCGCCAGTCTGCCCGCCGCATTTTTACGGAGATAATGCACTGCGGCTTCGTCCTGAAATTCTTCATAAAACCGGTCGGATAACACTTCATGATAGCCGACGGCGGCAAGCACTTCGCCGTTTCCCATGCTGCGCCGGACAATCATCTGCTCTGCACCGCTTCTGTGTGCAAAAACCCCGGCATTGCCAAAAAAAAGATACCGGTTTTCTGAAAGCTTTTCTCCAAGCGGCTCTGCTTCTGCCACAAAGGCTTTTGTAAGCTGTAATTCCTTATACTGCGGCTCACGAAGATAAATTCCATACTCATAGATAAACCGCTGGCACAGTGGATCAATCAGATTGGAAATATCCCGTCCGCGGTCAATATTTTCCCGTATTTTAGAAGAACTGACATCATCTAATTCACTGCCCAGCTCCAGTTTTATCGTGTCCTCATACAGGTTTTGTGCAATCAGCAGATTTTCATCGAGCGCATTTTTATCCTTTGACGTTTTTCTTGTAAAGACAATGTGATTGCAGTGATGAATGGAATCCATGGACGGCGGTGCCTGATATGCCGATGCGTGCGCAATCACATCCATCCCCGTGACAATATAGACCGGGCGGCCGTGAAACAGTGTTTTTAATTTTTTCAAATCGGACGGATTGGCTATATTTACCGGACAGTTGTCAGGAAAAAGATAGACCGAGCCGATATCTGCCGTTGACATTTTCGCAATACGGCGGCGGATTAAGCGCGGCTGTGTCTTTTTCGACCATGAAAATTCGTCAATTGCAAGATATACCTCAAACCCGGCTTTCCGCACAGCTTCTACAATGCCTTTATGTCCTGATGAAAACGGGTCAAATGTCCCCGGAAAAAATGCCACTTTCGATATCTGCGGTATTTCAAACCTGCCGTATGTAAATTCGTATGCCGTAATAAACCGGTACAGATAACTAAGCGCCGATGCCCGGTTGTAAAATGACAATGCATCCCTGGACTGCTCTCCCACCGCACTCATCAGATGTTTTGCGATATAAGAAAAATAGGCACACTTTTCATCCGGCGCCAGCTTTTCACTGCCAAACAGTTCGTGTCCGATAATATTAAGGGCTTCAATACTGATAGATTCCTTAAAATGCACCAGACCTTTCATCAAATATCCAAGCAATACTTTTTTGCGCTGTTCATAAGCCTCTGGTGCTTTATCACGCCCCCGGTAACTGCCGTAATTTTCAAGAATCGTCCCAATCGTATGCAGGGTGTATACTGCTGCTTTTTCACTCGTTCCGTTTACCCTTTTATAAAAGGTATCCTCTATGAGTTCATCAAGCTCCTGCGGCTGTAAGTACAAAACCATGCGGCCAAGATAATGCGGAATAAATTTTGCATACTGATAATCTCCCGAATCCAGGCTTTCCGTCAGTTCAATCACCATTTCATTACACTGGTCAGAAGAAATATTACACATGATTTTTACAAGCAGTTCGCCTGCTTTTTCACGCACTGTCAGGCGCTGGCTCGCCGACATCAGACTGCAAAGGTGCGTGGCAATACGAACCGTCCGCGCTTCCTGCGGATATTGTTCAATCACCTGTTCCATCATCGCGATATTAATCTGTTTCATGGTTGCACCCGCCGCTACTTTCAAATCGTCAAGAAACATTTTGGAAAGCAGTTCTTCTTCCCTGTCTGCAATGCGCCGGACTGCAAAAATACCATTTCTTTGCAGTCCCAGAAGCTGTGCCAGACGGTCACGTAAAAATACCAGCTGTATACAATCCGTTTCCCGCTCCAATAAAAAGCACTGATTTATATAGGAAGAAAGACATTGATAAGAAACACCGTCTTGTGCCATTTTGTAATATAGCTGTAAACTATTCATCTGCCTTGCACGGCTGTCCCATTCCCGGCAGGATATTGTAAAATCACAGATTGTACGGATATCTTTATTGTCCATTTCCGCATAATCCAAAGCCTTTGCCGTATCGAGCAGCAAAAATGTGTTCCACGCATCATAATCGGTTTTTTGATAAAACGGCAGTAATACCTGCCTGTAGATTTCACGGTCTGCCTGCTGTGATGAAGCCATAAGGGTATGAACAATCCGCCGCAGTGAGTATCCCTGCCATTTCCGGTGCTGTTCGGTCACCTGATAGTCCGGATATAAAATGGTTTCAACCGTTTTCTGTAAAAGGTATACCGCAGAAATATCATCGGGCGGAAGTTCTACGTCTTTGGGCAGTTCTTTGCGGTATGCCCTGTCATAATTGGCAGTCATCTGTCCGATTAAATGTGCCGACTGCCTCCGGATATCCACTTCACCGTGCATAAGCTGTTCAAATAAAAAACGAAGTGCAAGGTGTGTCTGTTCATGGGTCAGATATGTAAAATACTCCTGCAATACATTCATATACGCACGCAGATTTCTCCAGTTTTTCTCTCCGCGGGCGGCTTCCAAAAGATTGCGCAGGGACATTTCACCGGTAAGCCGTTCCATAACGTAAATATTGTGGTCAATCGCCAGATACTTCATGTTGTCTACGATTTCCTGCGGTGTCATTAACACATAGTCTTCCTGTTGTGTGCAGGACGGTTCTTCCGAACGAAAATCAATATTGACACCCAGATGCACCATATATTCTTCAAAATCCTTTAACCGCGCATAAACCAGACGGTAACGGTTCTTTTTCTTTTCATCTACATTGTCCAGTTTGGAAAGAATGACATCAAAAGAATCTTTTAAAGAATAAAAACAGACCTGTTCTGCACCGGAAGCTGTCCGGATACTTTTTACACGAAAATCCGCATAAATCAGAATTAAATTTTCAATCGACAAATCTTCAAGCTCTAAATCCCATGTTGAATGATTGGCTGCAATATGACCGATGACCGGCATATGAAACCTTTTGGTGTAGCGGTCGGTATAATAATAGTGCAGATACGGAACGCGCGCGGCTTCTTCTTTACGGCACCCGAATTTGCCGATATCGTGAAGGGCGGCAGCGGCTGACATCAGCATTAAATCCACCGGCTTTCCAAGCATTTTTAACTGTCTTGCAACGTGCATTGCCACATAGTGGACACCTGCCACATGCCCCAGCGTGTCAAACGGTGTGATTTCCGCCGCAATCCGCATAAACTCCATGATATACTGATTCTCAAGGCACTTTAAAAAGATTGCGTACTCTGCCGCCGTTTCCTGCCGTGTTCCAAGACTTTCTTCTTCTGCCGTAACCAGCTTAAAATACCGTGTCCGCTTAAACGGTCCGGTCTGTTCCTCACATTTTAAAAATGCTCTTAAAATACGGCAGAACAACAGCATTTTCTGCTTTACTGCATCAGACGGTTCTTCTGTAAAATTACACGGAAACATCACATGACGGCACCATTCATAAACCGCCTGCAACAGCTCTTTACCTGTCATGTGAATTTCACTGCAAAGCTCCTTTTCACAGTATTGCATCAGCTTCCGGCAGCTTACCTGTTCCGAACGGATTAAAAGTGCATCATATGCTTCTTCTAAACGACAGCCTGCAAGAACCGATAAAATTTCTTCCTTTGTCATCTGCACCTGATTTAAAAAATCAATTTCGGTAAGCATTTGTATGCATTTATCCTTAAATTCCAAGTAATCTGCCTTCATCTGAATTCTCCCTGTGTATTTTATGATTTTCGACGATTTCCGGTTTTTAAAAGTCTTTTTTAGAAAATACCCTCGTCAAGCATGGCTTCCGCAACTTTTAAAAATCCTGCAATATTCGCGCCTGCAATGAGGTTTCCGTCCATGCCGTATTTCTTTGCCGCACTGTCGATGTTGTTAAAAATATTCTTCATAATCTTTTTTAACTTTTCATCAACCTCTTCTTCCGTCCATGAAAGCTTCATGGCATTCTGGCTCATTTCAAGGGCAGATACGGCAACACCGCCTGCATTAACTGCCTTTGACGGTGCAATCATAAATCCTGCTTTTTGCAGTTCTTCAACGGCTTCTGCTTTGGTCGGCATGTTGGCAACTTCGATTAAAAGCTTTGATGTACCCTCCTCTATCATGCGCTTTGCATCTTCCAATCCGATTTCGTTCTGTGTTGCACAAGGCATATACACATCTGCCTTTACACGTCCCCACGGTTTCTCGCCAGCATGGAATTCCACACCGAATCTGTCGGCATAATCTTCACAACGGTCACGCAGGGAACCTCTCATTTCTACCATATAATCCACTTTTTCCCCGCTGATGCCGTCTTTATCATAAATGTATCCGTCCGGTCCTGAAATAGAAACGACTTTTGCGCCCAGTTCATTTAATTTCTTTGCAACACCCCATGACACATTGCCGAAGCCCGATAATGCAAATGTTGTACCGGCAAGCTTCTTTCCGATAGATTCAAATAATTCTTCCGTAAAATAAACAGCGCCGTAACCGGTTGCTTCATTTCTCCCAAGACTGCCGCCGTAAGGAATGCCCTTGCCGGATAACGCACCGTTTTTATAACCGCCGACAATTCTTTTATACATACCGAACATATAACCGATTTCTTTGGAACCGCAGCCGATGTCGCCTGCCGGACAGTCCGTATCCGGTCCGATGTATCTGTAAAGCTCTGTCATAAAGGACTGACAGAACCGCATAATCTCGCCGTCTGATTTCCCCTTTGGATTGAAATCACTGCCGCCCTTGCCGCCGCCGATAGGCAGTCCTGTCAGTGAATTTTTAAAAGTCTGTTCAAAACCTAAAAATTTGATAATACTCTGATTGACACTGGGATGAAGTCTGATTCCGCCCTTGTACGGACCGATTGCACTGTTAAACTGTGCGCGGAAGCCTCTGTTTACCTGAACCTTTCCTGCATCGTCCACCCACGGTACGCGGAAGGAAACGATTCGTTCCGGCTCACACATACGCTCTAAAATTGCATTTTTTTCATAACGGTCATCTGCTTCTACAACTGGTCTTAAAGATTCCAATACTTCTGTCACTGCCTGGATAAACTCCTGCTCATTACTGTTTTTTTCAGATACTTCCTTGATTACTTCATCTACATATGCCATCAGACATTACCTCCGAAACCTAAATTTTTTTAATCCTGCACGATGCCCGTCGGCAACCCCGTGTTTTTACAAAATGAAAAAGCCGTTTCCGAAAACACTGCGTATGTTAGACTTGTCAAAAAAAGAAGTCAATAACCTTTTCTTTGTTTGTTCGATAATTTTTTCTTTTTAAATTTTTCCTTAATTTGTGAAAGGTTTGGAAACTCAAATTTAATGAAAATAAATCCATGTTTGTGAACATCCGGCACATCCCCCGTATTTGGTTAAGTTTTCTAAAGTTTTTCTTCTTTGTTTTCTTTACTTTCTGCCGGTTATTGTTTAATAAAATTAAGGGAATTTATGGGCGGTTTTGCGCGTTTTTTCTGTATCAATAAGACAATCTTAAAATCCGAACCGGATTTTTGAAATTTTTGAAAAAAAGGATTGCATTTTAAAAAGCGCTGATGTATTATCATTACATCGACATGTAGTATTCAATACTACATGTGATTATTTTAAATACCAGTGCATATAATATTTTATAATGTATATGTCAAAACATAAAAATATCAGGACATGCCGAACACGAAAAATCCATTAAAATAATGGAAATACAGTGTACTCGGAGATTGGAGGAAATTATGAAACATTTTAAATTAAAAGACCCCGGAAGTGCCATTACTCATTTTATCGGTATGCTGATGGCAATGTTTGCCGCAACACCGCTGATTCTGCGTGCCATGCGCGCTCCGGATACCGTTCATGTCATTTCTTTAAGTATTTTTATTGTGAGCATGATTCTGCTGTATGCGGCAAGCACAACTTATCACACTTTTGATTTGTCTGAACGCACGAATAAAATTTTAAAGAAACTCGACCACTGCATGATTTTTGTACTGATTGCCGGTTCTTATACGCCAATCTGCCTGATTGTCCTGCATGGCCGCACAGGGCTTATGCTGCTGGCACTGGTCTGGAGCATTGCGATTCTCGGCATTATTTTTAAGCTTTGCTGGGTTACATGTCCGAAATGGGTTTCTTCTGTGTTATACATTGCCATGGGCTGGGTCTGTGTCCTTGCATTTACACAGATTTTAAATTCCCTGCCTGCTGCCGCATTTAACTGGCTGCTTGCGGGCGGTATTATTTATACGGTGGGCGGTATTATTTACGCATTAAAGCTTCCCATTTTTAACGCACATCACAAATACTTCGGTTCACACGAAATTTTTCATCTATTTGTTATGGCAGGCAGCATCTGCCATTTTATTATGATGTTTGAATATGTTGCGGTTCTTCCGCTGGCTTAAAACAAAAAAGAATGATATACGTTTTTTGAGAATTCTCATAATTTCCGTATATCATTCTTTTTATTTTATTCCGCTGTTTATCTGAATTTTATTTCAGCTTTAAACCTCTACATGTCCGTTTACAACATTCCATGTTCCATACTGGTTATCTGCCGGTCCATTGTACGTCAAATCCAATGCACCGTTTCTGATATACCACCAGCCATAATCATTTAATTTTTCACCAATCATCACTGCCAGCAGGACGACTGCCATAACCACAAGCAGGACTTCCCTGTAATACAAAAAGAAATCAAACACATATCCATTGTAATTTTCAAAGACATCTGCCTGCGCATCTGTCAGTTTCCAGATTCTTAAATACGAAATCCACGGAATCACCATTGCAAATACCGCAATCATCCACGCGAATACACGCTTGTACCCCGGTACACTTTTATTTTTCATTATGCTTTCTCCTTTAAGTTTCTTATTCATTTATTATCCATGTTCCTTTTCTTTTCGTTTTATTATACCCGCCCGCAATCCCCTTTTACAAGTCCCACGCTGCATATTCCGTCTGTCTTTTTACAAATCTGCTTTCCCGTACAGACCGCGTAATAAAAGGAGGCTTCCGACTGTTATGTCTGAAACCTCCCACAATCTATAATACAAGCGCCCGCGTACCTTTATCTACCCACTTAAATTCCATTCCTGCCGTATGGCTGATTTTATTGCTTTGCTTTTTGTGTGAATTTTAAAGGCGCTTTATTTTCTTATCCTTTGCATACTAGTCTTCAAAATACGCCGCCGGGTCTACCGGTTCGCCGTCCTTTGTCAGCATAAAATACAGATTCGGGCCTTCTTCTACATAATATGCTGTCGGGTCGGATACTGTTCCCAAAAGCTGTCCTGCCACAACCGTGTCGCCTTTTTTTACCACCACATTATCTATCAGTCCATACGTTGTCACATAACCGTCACCGATTGCTACTGCCACGGTATTTCCCGTTTCTTCACTGTAAGTTACGGATTCCACAACTCCGTC
>UMLJ01002109.1_pt1 | contig 26088 bp, 26 predicted proteins | sample 1966521 | NCBI WGS metagenome assembly UMLJ01 (sample SAMEA4836199, study PRJEB28245) | human gut metagenome | biome: gut microbiome; material: fecal sample | place: Denmark | collected 2008
GGATTGAAACACTAACTAAATATTGGACTTCCGTCCGTCTTAAAAGTCGCACCCCATGTGGGTGCGTGGATTGAAACATCGTCATCGACATCAAACACGCCAAGTATATCGGTCGCACCCCATGTGGGTGCGTGGATTGAAACATTAACACTTATCTTACACTCATCTTAAACTCAAGTCGCACCCCATGTGGGTGCGTGGATTGAAACTAAATCCAAATAAAATTGAGTGGTATCGAACGTGTCGCACCCCATGTGGGTGCGTGGATTGAAACAAAAAATTATGTGCCTTATGAGTAAAAAGACATTTGGTCGCACCCCATGTGGGTGCGTGGATTGAAACTCAAGCGGGTAAAAATGACGCTGAAGCTAACAAGTCGCACCCCATGTGGGTGCGTGGATTGAAACCGCTGATGACGATGAGGATTTCTTCAACCTCTGGTCGCACCCCATGTGGGTGCGTGGATTGAAACTGCTCAAGGCAATTATACTTGTAACGGTGTTGCGTCGCACCCCATGTGGGTGCGTGGATTGAAACTCGCTTTAAAGCGTTGAGGTTACGAACACGCTTGGTCGCACCCCATGTGGGTGCGTGGATTGAAACATTACTTTGACTTACAACCCCGAATGGTTGCCAGTGTCGCACCCCATGTGGGTGCGTGGATTGAAACCTTTGTGATACATTTTTTGCAAATACCAATCACGGGTCGCACCCCATGTGGGTGCGTGGATTGAAACTCATCGCACGGTCGGTAACGAAACGAGAGGACAAAGGTCGCACCCCATGTGGGTGCGTGGATTGAAACTTTACAAGACACCAATTAACGTGTGTAATATAAGTCGCACCCCATGTGGGTGCGTGGATTGAAACGTAATTTTAAGCCCCTTAAGGCTAATGTCTTGCGTCGCACCCCATGTGGGTGCGTGGATTGAAACTTTTGAGGTTTAACAATAGAATCAACAACCTTAGAAGTCGCACCCCATGTGGGTGCGTGGATTGAAACACAAACTTAATATTATTTTCAAGATGCATGCGCCCGTCGCACCCCATGTGGGTGCGTGGATTGAAACGTCGTCGTGCTGCGCATTTCATTCATGCGCCTTATGTCGCACCCCATGTGGGTGCGTGGATTGAAACTAATAGGTGCCCTGGATAGCCTCCAGGGCTAGCTGGTCGCACCCCATGTGGGTGCGTGGATTGAAACAGATCATCGAAGGTTAAGTGAAAAAAGAATATCACGTCGCACCCCATGTGGGTGCGTGGATTGAAACCATTTACGCATCTCATAATACTTTTGCCATTCGGTCGCACCCCATGTGGGTGCGTGGATTGAAACAGAATCATAGCATAACCACGATAGTCATCCTCAGTCGCACCCCATGTGGGTGCGTGGATTGAAACTTCTGAAGCATCTGACCAAGTTGTAAAGAACCACGAGTCGCACCCCATGTGGGTGCGTGGATTGAAACTCTTTCTCGGAACGTTTCTTGGACTCTTCAGCAGTCGCACCCCATGTGGGTGCGTGGATTGAAACTCTTTGGTTGGCATGTCGTCGCAAGGCATGACTTGGTCGCACCCCATGTGGGTGCGTGGATTGAAACTGTTACAAACAGAACTTTGAGTATGTCGCTTTATGTCGCACCCCATGTGGGTGCGTGGATTGAAACAACTCGCTTACGTCTGTTAATTGACTAACGCAAAGTCGCACCCCATGTGGGTGCGTGGATTGAAACACCAAATCGACCACCTCTGTTCCACCTCTCATGGGTCGCACCCCATGTGGGTGCGTGGATTGAAACTTGTCATCACATTCAACTCGCATGGTAAGGTAATGTCGCACCCCATGTGGGTGCGTGGATTGAAACCTAAATGAGAAATTTTTGTGCTAACGAATATTAGTCGCACCCCATGTGGGTGCGTGGATTGAAACCTTTGTCATGTATGCATACAACTTATCCACAAGATAAGTCGCACCCCATGTGGGTGCGTGGATTGAAACTTGAAGGTCTCCAAGTCCATCGTCTGGGAGTCGAGTCGCACCCCATGTGGGTGCGTGGATTGAAACAAGGAGATTGCAGCCGCATTGAAAATGAAAGAAGGTCGCACCCCATGTGGGTGCGTGGATTGAAACAAATAGCCTGAATATAGTGTTAAAAGGTATTAAAGTCGCACCCCATGTGGGTGCGTGGATTGAAACATATTATTATTAACATTAAATTTAAGGTATCAGGTCGCACCCCATGTGGGTGCGTGGATTGAAACTATCTTTACGAACATGGACGGTCACGATACTGATGTCTCACCCCATGTGGGTGCGTGGATTGAAACTTTTCTTTGAAAGCTAAAAAATGTTGGAAGAACCCGTCGCACCCCATGTGGGTGCGTGGATTGAAACTTAGTACCTTTGCATCAGAATTAAAGAAACAACAGTCGCACCCCATGTGGGTGCGTGGATTGAAACATCATCAAGATGTAATGGTAGAAGACACTCTCCAGTCGCACCCCATGTGGGTGCGTGGATTGAAACAATAATTTGCTCTTGACAAGTCATAAGACATTGAGTCGCACCCCATGTGGGTGCGTGGATTGAAACTCTTCTGCGTGCTTGCACGCACTCCCCCAAGCAACGTCGCACCCCATGTGGGTGCGTGGATTGAAACATCAAAAGATAATCCAAGCGACACGCAGAGCGATGTCGCACCCCATGTGGGTGCGTGGATTGAAACACGTGAAACATTTGTCAAATTTTGGTGTATGCTATGTCGCACCCCATGTGGGTGCGTGGATTGAAACAGAAAGAGTGGGCAAACTCTATCAAGAAGGAGGGTCGCACCCCATGTGGGTGCGTGGATTGAAACACTGATATGGTGGTCTTGCCTTTGTCTTATCGGAGTCGCACCCCATGTGGGTGCGTGGATTGAAACAGTTCCACGCTTGTAGCGAGGGCGAACAAAGCAAGGTCGCACCCCATGTGGGTGCGTGGATTGAAACCTCGGTGGTCAATCAAATATTATCCAAGTCGATACGTCGCACCCCATGTGGGTGCGTGGATTGAAACACGTGAAACATTTTATATTCTCGTGTATGCGATGCAAGTCGCACCCCATGTGGGTGCGTGGATTGAAACACCCTGTGCGTAACGCTTTGTGTTGTTACCGAGAGTCGCACCCCATGTGGGTGCGTGGATTGAAACTGAGCGAGATTGATGTGCGTACGTTCCGCAAATACGTCGCACCCCATGTGGGTGCGTGGATTGAAACACGGCTAGCCGAAATCTCCTTAAACTTTTGGAGGTCGCACCCCATGTGGGTGCGTGGATTGAAACAACTCGCTTACGTCTGTTAATTGACTAACGCAAAGTCGCACCCCATGTGGGTGCGTGGATTGAAACATCAAAAGATAATTCAAGCGACATATAGAGCGGTAGTCGCACCCCATGTGGGTGCGTGGATTGAAACTTAGTAATCATAGGGAAATTAGATGGGGTCAAAAGTCGCACCCCATGTGGGTGCGTGGATTGAAACAATTAAGAAAGAAAAATTGAACGAGTTGTATGTAGTCGCACCCCATGTGGGTGCGTGGATTGAAACTTGAGAAATACGTTCATTATCACCATTTACGTCGTCGCACCCCATGTGGGTGCGTGGATTGAAACATCGAGCGTGCCTTCAAGAAGATTTTCGAGAATGTCGCACCCCATGTGGGTGCGTGGATTGAAACAAATACTCATATAACATTAGGTCAGACATTTCATGTCGCACCCCATGTGGGTGCGTGGATTGAAACCATTCAAAGTCGAAAGCCTTGTTTACTGGATAATGTCGCACCCCATGTGGGTGCGTGGATTGAAACTGCTGTGTCTGGCAGCAGCAGTCCTTCAGTGCCAGTCGCACCCCATGTGGGTGCGTGGATTGAAACCCACCGAAAGATGGATTAATGAAATAAGTCTCTGGTCGCACCCCATGTGGGTGCGTGGATTGAAACATTGCTTCCTTGGAGAGATTGTAGGTGATGTTCTGTCGCACCCCATGTGGGTGCGTGGATTGAAACAATGAAGGTGTCAGTCTTGGTAAGGCTATCAAGGAGTCGCACCCCATGTGGGTGCGTGGATTGAAACTTATCCATACGCTTTATAATTTTGTCGTCGTTATGTCGCACCCCATGTGGGTGCGTGGATTGAAACTCGAAGCTGACTGCCGCACAGACTGCCGAGTTGTGTCGCACCCCATGTGGGTGCGTGGATTGAAACACCTTTGCATAGTCAGCAAATGGCTTTAGCTTAGTCGCACCCCATGTGGGTGCGTGGATTGAAACAATAGTGAGACAGATAAGATGCAAATACGATACGTCGCACCCCATGTGGGTGCGTGGATTGAAACTTGCGGTGTCTCAACAACTTGGGGCACATAAATCGTCGCACCCCATGTGGGTGCGTGGATTGAAACTTATTTACGCTCTTGGTCTTATTGCCACCTACTTGTCGCACCCCATGTGGGTGCGTGGATTGAAACCCATTGCGCTCTCGTGGTACTGCTTCTTTACCGTCGCACCCCATGTGGGTGCGTGGATTGAAACATCCGCTCACCTACCTTCATAAGGTTGAACGTTTGTCGCACCCCATGTGGGTGCGTGGATTGAAACAGCGGTAGAGCGGTGCTTTACATTATCAGCAATTCTGTCGCACCCCATGTGGGTGCGTGGATTGAAACAACAAGTAGTAAAAAATCTGTTGCTTGGCTTGGTCGTCGCACCCCATGTGGGTGCGTGGATTGAAACTATTGTAGAATTGTCCAATTCGGCACCTGTGTCGGTCGCACCCCATGTGGGTGCGTGGATTGAAACTGTTGGACAACGAGAAAATCTGCGGAAATAGCATGTCGCACCCCATGTGGGTGCGTGGATTGAAACTTTGACTTGTAAGACTACCTTTTTTATGTTGATTGTCGCACCCCATGTGGGTGCGTGGATTGAAACTCGGTGTCTCTCCAAGTTGTCTGTTCCTTAATGTGTCGCACCCCATGTGGGTGCGTGGATTGAAACATTGCTTGACACTCTAGAAGTTTACGCCAAGACAAGTCGCACCCCATGTGGGTGCGTGGATTGAAACCCAGCTATCAGACAGCGAGGAAAGTCTGTATCAGATGTCGCACCCCATGTGGGTGCGTGGATTGAAACTCAAGTCTCGTTGGCTTAGCTGTGTCGGTGCTCTCGTCGCACCCCATGTGGGTGCGTGGATTGAAACTCGATTGTGTCTGCCATATAATTTTGAGTTAATTAGTCGCACCCCATGTGGGTGCGTGGATTGAAACTGTTCTTTACAGAGCCGTCGGCAAGGTTCGCTCCGTCGCACCCCATGTGGGTGCGTGGATTGAAACTTTCTCCTTGTCATTCATATATAATTTATTAAAAGTCGCACCCCATGTGGGTGCGTGGATTGAAACTTCGATGAACGTCCTTTAAACTTGCCTTTGGACGTCGCACCCCATGTGGGTGCGTGGATTGAAACCGTTGCAACTTAAAGAGTATAATCAACATCGCAAAGTCGCACCCCATGTGGGTGCGTGGATTGAAACAACAACAAAATAACATTTTAGCGATGATTGACGTGTCGCACCCCATGTGGGTGCGTGGATTGAAACTTTAATCTCTATATTATAACGCTCAAGCTGATGAGGTCGCACCCCATGTGGGTGCGTGGATTGAAACTGCTGATGATGATAATGACTTTCTCCAGTTGTGCGTCGCACCCCATGTGGGTGCGTGGATTGAAACTTGTTAAGGTTAGGTTCAAGCGAGATTTCGTAAAGTCGCACCCCATGTGGGTGCGTGGATTGAAACATCATAAGAAGCGGAACAAGCAAAAACAGATGGGTCGCACCCCATGTGGGTGCGTGGATTGAAACCAACTCTTGACGATGAAGAGCGATAAACTCATCAAGGTCGCACCCCATGTGGGTGCGTGGATTGAAACAAGAGTTTCGCAAAGAGCCTAGCAGACAAGTATGAGTCGCACCCCATGTGGGTGCGTGGATTGAAACTCTTTCTCGGAACGTTTCTTGGACTCTTCAGCAGTCGCACCCCATGTGGGTGCGTGGATTGAAACTCTTGATTCTAATGTTGCTGATGCTAACGTTATGTCGCACCCCATGTGGGTGCGTGGATTGAAACGCATATTTAGCCGTAATAAGTTTTAAGAGGTCTGAGTCGCACCCCATGTGGGTGCGTGGATTGAAACCAATTTCTCCCAGTCGATGGTAACGCCCTTCCCGATGTCGCACCCCATGTGGGTGCGTGGATTGAAACGTCCACCCACAACTCTCCGTGCGCCAAGATGAGTCGCACCCCATGTGGGTGCGTGGATTGAAACTCCTCAAGCGATGATGAGACAATATCGTGACGCAAGTCGCACCCCATGTGGGTGCGTGGATTGAAACATTTTCAGTAACATCGTAAATACCTTGCAAGTTGTGTCGCACCCCATGTGGGTGCGTGGATTGAAACACGAGAAACCTTGGCTTCACGTCCGCATTCGGGGGTCGCACCCCATGTGGGTGCGTGGATTGAAACCGAAATCCAGTCTCAGATTGACAGCCTTCGCAACGTCGCACCCCATGTGGGTGCGTGGATTGAAACCATAATGCGCTCTTTTTAGATAATTCGATAAATAGTCGCACCCCATGTGGGTGCGTGGATTGAAACTTACTAAAAGTCATATCCTCATTTATAACTCCAGTCGCACCCCATGTGGGTGCGTGGATTGAAACAGCGTTACGAAGGGACAAGTTAAAGAAATGCCTAGTCGCACCCCATGTGGGTGCGTGGATTGAAACAAGTCCTGGTTGTTGCCCTGAATTGCTCCCATCGTCGCACCCCATGTGGGTGCGTGGATTGAAACCGAAGAGATAGAGGGCTTAAAGAAACCTGCTACCGAGTCGCACCCCATGTGGGTGCGTGGATTGAAACAAAATGTCGATGCCGTTGTTTATACTGTCCTTGGTCGCACCCCATGTGGGTGCGTGGATTGAAACCAATTCTGCACAAGTCCATAGTACTTGCCTCCTGGTCGCACCCCATGTGGGTGCGTGGATTGAAACAAGTCCTGGTTGTTGCCCTGAATTGCTCCCATCAAGTCGCACCCCATGTGGGTGCGTGGATTGAAACTTGGTTAGCACCAGCTAAACGGGCGACTTCCTTTGGTCGCACCCCATGTGGGTGCGTGGATTGAAACATGAGTGAGGATAGCAGAAGTCACTCTAATATGAGTCGCACCCCATGTGGGTGCGTGGATTGAAACCCGTGTGGACGCAGAAACAAAGCGAGAGAGCGATTGTCGCACCCCATGTGGGTGCGTGGATTGAAACTGCATGATGGATCTTGGACCCTTAAAAATAATATGTCGCACCCCATGTGGGTGCGTGGATTGAAACTGTTAACACGTGTGTTGCTATTCGTCCGTTCGCTGTCGCACCCCATGTGGGTGCGTGGATTGAAACCTAATTTTCGTTTTTAATCGTTTCAGTGATTTGTCGCACCCCATGTGGGTGCGTGGATTGAAACACCAGTTAAAGACATAGGACGGATAGCAGAACAACGTCGCACCCCATGTGGGTGCGTGGATTGAAACATTAGGGTTACACTCCTTAAAGAAGAAAGGCAGGAGTCGCACCCCATGTGGGTGCGTGGATTGAAACTCTGCTCCGAATATGGACCTACAACTTTCCGCCCGTCGCACCCCATGTGGGTGCGTGGATTGAAACTTTAACTTGTATGACTACCTTTTTTATGTTGATGTCGCACCCCATGTGGGTGCGTGGATTGAAACCTTTAAGGTCGCATACTGCTGGGCGGTAAGTTTGTGTCGCACCCCATGTGGGTGCGTGGATTGAAACTATCTATAATTGACTTATGCGTTTTTGATAATTGTCGCACCCCATGTGGGTGCGTGGATTGAAACATATCGTATACTGGAATGTTTTTACCACCAACGGTCGCACCCCATGTGGGTGCGTGGATTGAAACATTAAGAGTAAGAGAAAATCATAACGTATAAGCCGTCGCACCCCATGTGAGTGCGTGGATTGAAACATGTGTAACTTGGAGAACTATGCCTATGAATGCTTCAAGTCGCACCCCATGTGGGTGCGTGGATTGAAACCGTTCCAAGTGAACGTGGCGAGGTACACTGGCGGTCGCACCCCATGTGGGTGCGTGGATTGAAACATATATGTTTAAAAACTGCCGAAATGCCGATATGTCGCACCCCATGTGGGTGCGTGGATTGAAACTTACGAGTATAAGAGGACTAATAAGTACTTCTTGGGTCGCACCCCATGTGGGTGCGTGGATTGAAACTTAGACGTCCAGTCACTTTGCTGCAATACATTATGTCGCACCCCATGTGGGTGCGTGGATTGAAACAGTTATGTGGCAAGTCCTATCGTGTTAAACTTGGGTCGCACCCCATGTGGGTGCGTGGATTGAAACATCTGTTCTTCTGCTCTGTCCCAACTGCTTGAAAGGTCGCACCCCATGTGGGTGCGTGGATTGAAACTTATTTGTCATAGTCTTATAATCTTTAAAATGAGTCGCACCCCATGTGGGTGCGTGGATTGAAACGCACACTCATTAAGTACGCCATCGAGCATTTCGAGTCGCACCCCATGTGGGTGCGTGGATTGAAACAGTCTTATTTCATCCCTTACTCTTCTATTTTCAGTCGCACCCCATGTGGGTGCGTGGATTGAAACTGATTCAATTATTGATATTAACCCACAGGTTAATGTCGCACCCCATGTGGGTGCGTGGATTGAAACTATGATCGTCATTACAGTGAGAAAATGGCCAACCGTCGCACCCCATGTGGGTGCGTGGATTGAAACTAATTTTCGTAAGAATACATTTCAAAAAGTTTTGTCGCACCCCATGTGGGTGCGTGGATTGAAACGTTAACACTTATCTTACACTCATCTGAAACTCAATGTCGCACCCCATGTGGGTGCGTGGATTGAAACTTGCACTGGTTGAATCCAGCATAACGGCGATAGGGGTCGCACCCCATGTGGGTGCGTGGATTGAAACAGCATTACGGAGAGACAAGTTGAAAAAGTGCCTGGTCGCACCCCATGTGGGTGCGTGGATTGAAACACAGAAATGACAATCTGATTTTGAGCGTTAACAACGTCGCACCCCATGTGGGTGCGTGGATTGAAACACTATCTATGACGAGACAGATTCAAAAAACCTCAGTCGCACCCCATGTGGGTGCGTGGATTGAAACGCTCCATCCTCGTCCCCTACACTACCTCTCTTTGTCGCACCCCATGTGGGTGCGTGGATTGAAACCTCACTACTCTTAAGGATAAGTTGATGTCACTTAATGTCGCACCCCATGTGGGTGCGTGGATTGAAACCATCTTGCGCCATGGGCTTTAATCTGCTTGCGGTGTCGCACCCCATGTGGGTGCGTGGATTGAAACAGGAAGTTGGCACACTCCTCGCTGCTCGGATTGTGTCGCACCCCATGTGGGTGCGTGGATTGAAACAGGCTTCCCCTGTATGGGATGGTGGGTTACTGCTTGTCGCACCCCATGTGGGTGCGTGGATTGAAACCTCTTGCTCCTTGACTTCTTTATCGCTCAAATCCGTCGCACCCCATGTGGGTGCGTGGATTGAAACTACTATAGTAGATTCGAGCCAGAAGGCTCGCGGTGGTCGCACCCCATGTGGGTGCGTGGATTGAAACTCGTAGCCTCCAGCATCATAATGGAGTGGATGGTAGTCGCACCCCATGTGGGTGCGTGGATTGAAACAAACTGCAGAACGATAAACTGCAGAAGGCAATCAGTTGCACCCCTATATGGGCACGTGGTATTTAAACATTAAAATGTATTGATTTGAGTCGGTATAAATGTCATCGACTTGTCTGTGCAAATGTCGAAAAAAAACTGTGACAACAGGGCTTTTGTCTCCTATCTCCTCATTTCCTCTTCTTCCCCCTAAAGCTCTTGTTGACCAATGACGACTCACAGCTCTGGCAGAGAGGCTCGGTGGCTGCGTGATGCCGGAATCCCTCCACCAAGGCTTGGGCACGAGGCGAGGCGAGAATCTCCTCCAACGACTGATGAAAGAGATTGCCGAGGATGACATCGCCATCATGGTCGAGACAACAAGGGACGAGACTGCCATCCGACAACACACCGATTTGCTTAATCAGCGCCTTGCAGAAATACTCCTGCTTCGACTTGCTTGGCGAAGCCTCTAGCTTACCATCCGATTCCTCCTGCTTCCCATCCGAATCATCAGAAGCTGCTTTTCCTCCCCCACCAGGCCATTCGAACTTCCGGTCGAACTCCAAGTACAGATTGTCGCATAGCCGGAAGCCATCGGGGCGTTCCTTCCAAGGCTTGGGCACGTACTTTTCGATGAGGCGCATCACCTCCTCGTTCTCTCGGTCCATCCCACCTTGGTTCCACAACCGCAGCACCATGCAGGTTCCCTTCCCGGCAGCCTGTGTCGAGAAGCGCATCACCTGGTCCATATACTCCGACAGTTCGCCCCTGGCATTGCTCTCATGCGAATGGAGCGACAACTGAATTTTGTACGGAAGTGTGTCGAGCAGCGCCATCGCCCGATGCAAGAGCGTGCCATTCGAAGTCAGCACAGTCTTGAATCCCTTCTCCATCGCCATCGTAACAAACTGAGGCAGAAGGGGATGCAGCAGCGGCTCGCCCATCAGATGGAAATACAAGAAGCATACCTTGCCACGCACGCGGTCGGTGAGAAGGTCGAACTCCTCCTCACTCAACTGCCGTCTCTTCCGATGATGCTTCGGACAGAAATGGCAGTCCAGATTACAAGTATTTGTGATTTCTATGTAACAGCGATCTATCATCATACTGCAAAAATAGCGATTTTCGGCACATCGGCAAAGAAAAGCGGTTTTATTTAAATATCTTTAGCTATCCTACGATTATCTCAACTTTTTGTCGTATATTTGCACACGATTCTAATAAGCATACACCCTAAATGGAGAAATCAATATGAAGATACAACACATTTTGGTAGCCATGATGCTGGCATGCAGTTCGCAAGCACTGGCACAAGAGAGAGCGATGGAGATGAGAGCCGACCGCACCCTGATTTATCCTCAACGCCTCGAACTCAAGGGCGATGAGACGCTGGGCGACATCCTGGCGATATATCCCGACTTGATGCAAAACGGATTCGACGACATGTTATCGGGCTACAACGTGAGAATCGACAACGTAGCCATCAATGGCGACATGCGCATCGTGTGCAGACAACTGAAAGCCAGACAAATCAGCAAGATCCAAATCTGTGACAACACCGCCGTCGCCAAGGGTACCGTGGGCTTGGGACGTGTCATCGACATCACCCTCGCCAAGGACAAGAAGGGACTCGACGGACTGGCTGGCGTGGAGGCAGGAACCGACCATCTCGCCGATGCTCATGCCGTGGTGAGAGACAACGCCGCCAAGACCGATGTCATCGCCATCACCTCGTATTCCTATCAAGACTTCGATGATGCCATCACGCAGAAGCAGCATCTCTTCGCCCACATGACCAACTATTTCTCGCCCAAGGACCGCCTCCAGACCTACGTCTCCCAACAATATCAGAACACGAGATCGTATGATGCCAGCGGCAAGGAGAAAGTGCAAAACGAGAAACTTATGGCACGTGCCCTATATTTCCATACTTTCAATGACCAAGGCACGGAGCTCCTACTCGTAGCCAACTATCAATATGGCAACACCCCTTACACCACCTATATGAATGGTGACGAGCCACTGACCCAAACTCGAAGCGATGCCACCATCTTCATCGTGGAACTCAACACCCCACTCACCAAGAGTCTCGACATGATGGCGGGATGGGAAGGCGACTTCTCCTACAATCATTTCAAGAGAAACATCGGACAAGGCAACACGAGCGACTATTTACGCACTCGATACACCAGTTCCAACAACGACCTTTACCTCCAGTTCAACTACGTAGTGGGCAGTTGGCGATTCACCGTGGGCGACCGTGTGGTGTTCTATCACTATAGCACTCCAGGAGCCAAGAGCACTGATAGAACCAGCACTGACGAGAAATGGGTGCGCAATGACACACGCAACAATATCGAGGTGAGCGCCATCTCCACCCTTGGCAAGCATTCGCAAGCCCAGGCAGCCTATCACCGCAAGTTCATCAACCCATCCTTCGTCATCGACCAAGACCTATCGTATGAAGACTGGCTCGACATCAAGCAGGGTTTGGTAGCACGATACATCGACGAGACCAAGTTGGGCTACAACTACAGCCTGCGCAATCTCAACTTCTCGCTCGCCGCCTACTATCAGATGATAGAGAACGAGCAGAATCGCTGCCGACTGAATGCCGCCATGTTCTATCGCACAGGCATCCTCGCCCTCTCGGCAGGTGCCAACCTCTATCTCTGCGAGGGCGATGGCAACGACTTCGCCACCTTCCACCTCAACCCTCGCCTCACCTTGCCATGGCAGATGAAACTCAATGTGCAGAGCATCTTCGCCACCGGTCGCGCCAAACTGAGCCGAGGCGAGGACGTCTATCTCTCCGGTCAGCTCACCAAGCAGTGGGGTGCCCATTGGAATGTCGCTTTGGAATGGCACGACATCTGCTCCAGTCACTATTCAGCAGGTATGGCAACCGTGCAATACTTGTTCTAAACAAAAAATCCTCCCTTTCTGAAATGATTCAGAGAGAGAGGATTTTTCATTTATAGCCTCATTGCCTTTTACTCTATCGTCGAAATCGTGACATCCGAGAACTCATTCATATAGTCGAGAATCTTCAACGTGTAGTTGCCACGTTTCGCCTTGATTTCGATGTTAGCCTCCAGGAACTCCTCCTTGGAGGTGCGTCGGTCTTTCAACTCGTAGGAATGCACCTCCATGCCGTCTTGCTTGATGCGCTTGATGAGTTCCTTCACGCTATCACGTGAGGAAGCCGAGAAACTCAACTCGATGGTCGTGGTGCCGAGTTGAGGGATGAAGGCGTTGAGCACCTCCAAGCCCAACAGTACCATCACCGTGGTGACAGCCGCCGCCACATACATGCCCGTACCACATGCCAAGCCTATCGCCGCCGTCACCCAAAGACCAGCGGCAGTGGTGAGTCCTCTCACCACGTTCTTCTGAAAGATGATGGTACCTGCTCCCAGGAATCCGATGCCCGACACCACTTGGGCTGCCACACGTGAGGAGTCCTTGAGGTCGATGCCGAATCCATATTGCGATACCAAGCAGAAGAGGGCACTGCCCAGGGCTACGAGGAAGTGGGTACGGAATCCCGCCTCCTTGGCACGATATTCTCGTTCGATGCCTATCGCACCACCCAGGATGAGGGCGAGCGAGAGGCGAATGGTGAGTTCTGTATAAGTTGCATCCATAATGATTTCCTTTCTTTTAGATGAAATATGATGTGTGCAAAAATACGACTTTTCCACGAAATCCGCCATCTACTTCCATATTATTTTCATCTTTTGACTTTTTTTCTAAAAAATAATGTAGCATTCTCTGAGAATTCATGTATCTTTGCAGAAATTATAAATGATTAATTGTAAATTATAAATATATTATATGGCAACAGTTGACGACAAGAAGATTATCTTCTCTATGGTGGGAGTATCCAAGATCATCCCACAAAATCAGAAACAGATTCTGAAGAACATCTACCTATCGTTCTTCTACGGAGCAAAAATCGGTATCATCGGTCTCAATGGCGCTGGTAAATCGACCTTGATGAAAATCATCGCCGGACTGGAGCAGCCTACCCAGGGCGAGGTGGTATGGAGCCCAGGCTACTCTGTGGGCTACTTGCCTCAGGACCCTCCACTCGATGAGTCGAAGACCGTGAAAGAGAACGTGATGGAGGGTGTGCAGAAAGTATATGACGCACTCGCCGAGTACGAGGAAATCAACCAGAAGTTTGGCTTGGAGGAATACTATGGCGATCCCGACAAGATGGACAAGTTGATGCAGCGCCAAGCTGAGGTGCAAGACATCATCGATGCTAACGATGCCTGGAACATCGACTCCAAGTTGGAGCGTGCGATGGGTGCCTTGCGCTGTCCTCCGGGCGACTGGCCTGTCACCAATCTCTCTGGTGGTGAGCGCCGCCGTGTAGCTCTCTGCCGTTTGCTTTTGCAGAAGCCAGACGTGCTCTTGCTCGATGAGCCTACCAACCACTTGGATGCCGAGAGCATCGACTGGTTGGAGCAGCACTTGCAGCAATATGAGGGTACGGTGATCGCCGTCACCCACGACCGCTACTTCCTCGATGATGTGAGCGAGTGGATTCTCGAATTGGACCGTGGCGAGGGCATCCCTTGGAAGGGCAACTACTCTTCTTGGCTCGACCAGAAGACCAAGCGCATGGAACAGGAGGAGAAGAGTGCCTCTAAGCGTCGCAAGACTTTGGAGCGAGAGTTGGAATGGGTGCGCATGGCACCGAAGGCTCGCCAGGCAAAGGGCAAGGCTCGTCTGAACTCTTACGAGCAGATGCTCAACCAGGAGCAGAAGGAGCGTGAGGACAAGTTGGAGATCTTCATCCCAAACGGTCCTCGTCTGGGCAACAAGGTAATCGAGGCACAGCACGTGAAGAAGGCGTTTGGCGAGAAGGTGCTCTTCAACGACCTCAACTTCATGTTGCCTCCTAATGGCATCGTGGGTGTCATCGGTCCAAACGGAGCTGGCAAGACCACCCTCTTCCGCCTCATCATGGGCTTGGAACAGGCAGACGCTGGTACATTCGAGGTGGGTGAGACCGTGAAGCTCGCTTATGTCGATCAGCAGCACAAGGACATCGACCCGAAGAAGACGGTATATGAGGTGATTTCCCAGGGCAACGAGACGATTCGCATGGGCGGTCGTGACGTGAATGCCCGTGCTTACATATCTCGCTTCAACTTCTCTGGTACCGACCAAAGCAAGCTCTGTAGCGTACTCTCCGGTGGTGAGCGCAACCGCCTGCAGTTGGCTTTAGCCTTAAAGCAGGAAGGCAACGTATTGTTGCTCGATGAGCCTACCAACGACATCGACATCAACACCTTGCGTGCCTTGGAGGAAGGTTTGGAGGCATTTGCCGGTTGTGCAGTAGTAATCAGCCACGACCGTTGGTTTCTCGACCGTATCTGTACCCACATCCTAGCCTTCGAGGGCAATGGCGAGGTATTCTTCTTCGAGGGAAGCTATTCGGAGTATGAAATCAACAAGGCAAGAAGACTGGGCGACACCGAGATCAAGAAGGGTCGCTATCGCAAGTTGATGGAAGAATAATTTGATTCTTTAAGCACAGAAATAGGCACGGATTACAGAGCGTAACCCGTGCCTATTTTTGTTTGCACATACCTTTTTTATTATATAGTTAGTATTTTGCTATTTTACAATTTCCTCCAACTCCGCGAAATCATCAATGATGTATTCCGCATTCTTCAGTTCCTCCCTAGTGGCATTGCCATAGGTGACGGCGCAAGCCTTGGCACCAGCATTGTGAGCCATATCCACATCATACGTCATGTCGCCCACCACCAAGGTATCGGCGAGCATCTGCTCCATGGATGACTCGATGGAATGACCCGCCTCAGCACTTTGACAACGGATGTCCTCCAAAGCCTTCAGCACCATGTCGGGAGCTGGCTTCACGTTCGCCACACTGTCTCCTGCCACAATCGAGGAGATGCAATTCTCTATCTGCATCTGCTTGACATAACCGAAAAGGGAGTCGCTGCCACGACTGCTGGCGATGGCTAGCACATAACTCTCCTGATGCAAGCGATGGATGGTCGCCAAGACGTGAGGGAAGGGTTGCACGATGAGGTGACGCTTGTTCTCCTCGAAAATATCACGATAGGTCTCCGCACATGCCATGCCTTCCTCGGCACTCATGCCGAAGAGCTGCACGAAAGCCTCATCCAGGCGAAGTCCGATGGTGGCGGCACACTCCGCCTCACTCTTCACCTGCAGATGGCGCTGGCGCATCGTGTCTTGCAAGGTCTTCACGATCAACGCCTGCGAATCGCCTATCGTTCCGTCAAAATCAAATATAATGTATTTCATATTCATCAATTTATTTAGAGAAGTTAAGTGGGCGTGAGCTCAGCAACATTAGAAGATGGCTCGCTTGGGCTTGCCCGTCTCCGTCATCGGCAACTGGTCGAAATGGAGATATTGGCGAGGCACCCAGTACTTTGGAAGCACTTGACGACAGATAGCCTCCACACCCTCCAGGTCGCCAGACTCGGTGACGAGCACGGCTATCTCGCCAAACTTCTCATCCTTCTTCTTAGCTAATAGAAAAGGGGCATCAAGATGCTGACGGAGCAAGTTTTCCACTTCCTCTATCTGTATTTTGATGCCTCCGCTGCATATCACATTGTCCTTCCTGCCCTTGATGCGGAAGAGGACGTGAGGGGAAGAGGTTTTCAAGGAAGAGGATGCATCCGATGAATGGGATGAGGTTTCTTGCTGCTTGATTTCGGCGATGTCGTTGGTAACAAGCGGTTCACTGCAAACCAAGGGGGCATCAATGACGAGGCATCCATCGCTATTCAAGCTCACCCCGACGCTATCGAAAGGTTGATACCACTCGCTCGCCTCCTCGCCATTCAGACGGCGAAGGGCGATATGAGAGAGCGTCTCTGTCATGCCGTATGTGCTCCATACCGCACCCGGCAGACTACGCAACTCTTCAGCAAGGGCATCGTCGATCGCACCGCCACCGATGATAAGGTGCTTGATGCGGCTCAGTCGCTCCCGCTCCTGTGGCACTTGCAAGGTATTATAGACTTGCATCGGCACCATCGCCACGAAGTCGAAATCCATCTTGACCATTTTCGCCAACGATTCTTCCGACAAGGGGTGCCCAGAAGGCTTCACCGAGAAGAGACGAAGCTTTCGCTCGATGCTCCTCACCACCATCATCTTGCCTGCGATATAGTCGAGCGACATGCAGAGCAAAGCTGAATCGCCTGGACGCAAGCCCAAGAAATCGCACGTGATATGAGCGGAGTTGAGCATTCGCTGCTTCTCCACCCACATCGGCTTCGGCTTGCCAGTCGAACCACTGGTATGTACGAGGAGTGTCTCGCTTGGCGAGTTCCACTCCTGCAAAAAATCATTGACGGTCATTTTCTAACCAGTTTATCTCCCTTGATATCGAGCGGCATAGGGATGTTGTCGGTGAAGAGTTGTCCAGTGCCCAAGCCTTGCGGCATCTTGACATCGGGACCATACATTCGGGCACAGAAGAGGGCGATGGCATTCAAGCCCACGTTGCTCTCCAATGCCGACGTAATCCACGAGCCGATGCCTCGCTGCTCAGCCAACTGTATCCACTCCTGGCATCCATACATTCCACCATGGAGCGATGGTTTGAGGATGATATACTGCGGACGGATGGTATCGAGCAAAGCCTCCTTCATAGAGCGCACGTTGACGCCAATGAGCTCCTCGTCGAGGGCGATAGGCAACGGACTCTCCCGACAGAGTTCCGCCATCTTGCGCCACTGGTGCTGCTTGATGGGTTGCTCTATCGAGTGGATATCGTACTGGGCAAGTGCCTCCAGTCGGCTCATCGCATCTTCTGGCGAGAAACCGCCGTTGGCATCCACACGCAGTTCCACCTGTTCCTTATTATATACCTCACGGATGCGCTTGATGAGGTCGAGTTCCTTGAAGAAGTCGATGGCACCAATCTTCAGTTTGACACAATGGAAACCAGCCTTCAACTTCTCTTCCAAGCGAGCCAACATTTCCTCGTAAGTGCCCATCCACACCAATCCATTGATGGTGATACCCTCCTCGCCACGAGCAAAAGGAGAGTCGTAGAGCGAGGCGAGATTCTGAGCCCAAACAGGCACGGCAATGGTGCCCTGCCCCGCAGCATCGCCATGGGTAGCCAGCAAATGCTTGCTTCGAGCCGCCTCGAAGAAGGAAGCGAAAGCCGTCTCCAGTCCGAAGGTGATGCTAGGGTACGCCCGAATCATATCGTAAGGGATGCGTCCCATCTGCTCCACCATCTGGCATATCTGTCTGAGCGTCACCTCATACTCTGGCTTGGCATCACAACTAAGGTCGGGCAGTGTGGCGCACTCCCCCACTCCCTCCACACCGGGAGCCTCATCCGAGGTGAGATGCAAGTAATAGCTATGTCGAGTGGTATAGACTCCACGAGACGTACCAGCAGGTTGCTTAAAGTGGAGCGTACGCTCCGAAATGCTAATCTTATACATTTCTATTTTCTCTTCATTTCATAAAGGTCCTTGCGACGATCGCGCAAGTTTCTCACCGCACCGTATGTATGCAACTCATTCAGGAGATTGAGATCGACATCCGACACGAGAATCATCTCGGTATTCGGTGTCGCCTCCGATCTCTTGCCATCATTAGGGAAAGCAAAGTCGCAAGGCGTGAACACGGCACTCTGAGCATACTGGATATCCATGTTGTGAACACGAGGCAAGTTGCCCACGCTACCAGCTATCGCCACATAGCACTCGTTCTCGATGGCACGAGCCTGGGCGCAAACCCTGACACGAGAGTAGGCATTCTGCGTATCCGTCATAAAAGGCACGAAGAGGATCTGCATGCCATCCTCTGCCATCAGACGAGACAGTTCAGGGAACTCCACATCGTAACAAATCACGATACCTATCTTACCACAGTCGGTGTCGAAAGTCTGGATATGGCTGCCGCCACTCAGACCCCAGCACTTCTGCTCATCAGGTGTCACGTGAATCTTCTCATACATATCCACGCTACCATCTCGGCGACAGAGGAAGCCCACATTGTAGAGCGCACCATCCTCCTTGACGTATGGCATACTGCCGGTGATGATATTGATGTTGTAGCTGATAGCCAACTCACGGAATCGGTCGCGAATCTCATCCGTGTATTGCGCCATCTTACGGATGCTCTGCGCCTCGCCGAGGTCGTTGAACTTCGCCATCAATGGAGCATTGAAGTACTCTGGGAAGAGGATGAAGTCGCTCTTGTAATCGGACACGGAATCGACGAAGAACTCTACCTGCTCGAAGAGGTCATCGACAGAGGCGTAAGGACGCATCTGCCACTGCACCAATCCGATGCGCACGGTAGGCTTGCGATCCACATAACTGTCCGTAGGTGGCTGATAATAGATGTTATCCCACTGGAGCAAGGTGGCGCAGTGTTCGCTCTCCTCGTCGCTAGGCAAGTAGTTGCGGATGACACGGCGCACATGGAAATCGTTGGACAACTGGAAGGTGAGCACTGGGTCGTAGATCTCACGGTTGCGCACCTTCTCGATGTACTCCTTCGGACGCATCTGGTCGGCATACTTGTGATAGTTAGGGATTCTGCCGCCAAACATGATGGCCTTCAGATTGAGTTTCTCACACAGTTCCTTGCGATACTCGTACATACGGCGAGCCAGGCGCAAGCCACGATAGTCGGGATGGATGAACACCTCGATGCCATAGAGGATGTTGCCATGAGGGTTATGGGTGTTGAAGGTCTCGTTGCCCGTGACCTGGGCGTAGGTGTGGTCGCCTTTCACCATGTCATAGTTGACGATGATGGAGAGGGCGCAGCCCACGATCTTGTCATCCACGATGATGACCACCTGACCTTCAGGGAAGATAGTAATGAGTTTCTTGATCTGTGCACGAGTCCAGAAGACATCGGAGTCGGCATAGATACGCTTGAACGACTTAGCCAATTGGTCGTAATCCTCCATGTGGAGGTTACGCAAACCCACCTTTTCGATTTTACGAGTTGGTTCCATAATACATATCTTTTTATCAAAAATGAAATTCGGGGGCAAAATTACTATATTTCGATTGAAGGACAAAAGAAAAAGAGCAAAATCAAGAGATAAAACGATAAAATAAATATGTTTTTCAGAATTTATCGCCCTTTTCTTGATGGAGTGTTCCGTTTTTTTATTACTTTTGCAGCCCGAAAAGAAATCGACTATTCGTAATAGGAACGAGAAAGAAATCATTCGATAAAGTAATCAACAATGGAAATGAAGAGCAGTAATCAAGTGAAAGGATTTGCGGCTGGCATTATCGCCGCAGTTTGTTATGGCACCAATCCACTGGGCACGTTGGAACTCTACAAGGACGGTTTCTCGTCTGGTTCGGTGCTCACCTATCGTTATCTCTTGGCAGTGGTGATGTTCGCCATCGTACTGTTGTTTCGCCGAGAGCATTTCGGCATTAAATGGGGTCACGCCATCCGCCTCGCCTTCCTAGGCAGCATGTTTGCCCTCTCCTCCACCACGCTCTACGTGAGTTTCCACTACATGGCAGCCGGCATCGCCAGCACCTTGCTCTTCGTCTATCCCATCATGACAGCGGTGCTGATGACCGTCTTCTTCCATGAGAAGGTGACGTGGACGACCAGCCTCGCCATCCTGCTCGCCGTATCGGGCGTGGGATTGCTCTACCAGGGCGATGGCAATGAGAAACTGAGCACGGCAGGCTTTGCCCTCGTGATGACATCCTCGCTGCTCTATGCGCTCTACATCATATCAGTAAACCGATGGAACACCACGATGTCGAACGTGAAGTTCACCTTTTGGATATTGGTCTTCGGACTCCTCACGGTAGTGATTTTCACAGCCATATCGGGCGAGAGTTTCCAACTTCTCCAGACACCTAAACAATGGCTCTGCGGCTTGCAGTTGGCATTGTTGCCGACGGTACTCTCCCTCTTCTTCATGACCATCTCCATCAATCTCATCGGCAGCACGCCAGCCGCCATCATGGGAGCCTTGGAACCAGTCACCGCCGTCATCATCGGTGTGTTCGTCTTCGGCGAAAGCTTCACTTTCCAACTTGCCATCGGCATTGCCGCCATCCTGGCAGGTGTCACGCTGATTATCGCAAGGAAGAAAGGATAAAAAATGTCGGGAGGTTTTTGGAAATTCGTCCCGAGGTTTTTGGAAATTCATCGGGAGGTTTTTGGAAATTCATCGGGAGGTTTTTCTAAACACGAAAGAAGGTGTGTCTAGGTCAATCCTGGACACACCTTCTTTTTGTAGGGTATAATCGATATTTCTGAAATTTACTTCAATGTAAACTTATGGGAGTGGAGCATCTCCTTAGGATCGAGCGCCTTGTCAAGTTCTTCCTTGCTCATGATGCCCTGTTCTATCACGATGTCATATACCGAGCGACCTGTGGCATGCGCCTCCTTCGCCACCTTGCTACTTTTCTTATAACCAATGATAGGATTGAGGGCGGTCACGATGCCGATGCTGTTCTTCACCATCTCATAGCAACGCTCCTTGTTCACGGTAATGCCCAAGATGCACTCTGAGGTAAGGGTCTCGATGGCATTCTTCATCCACGTCAAGCTCTCGAAGAGGCTCTCGGTGATGATAGGTTCCATCACATTTAGCTCCAACTGTCCTGCCTCTGCCGCAAAGCTGACGGTGGTGTCATTGCCGATGACCTTGAAGCAAACCTGATTGGTGACCTCCGGGATAACTGGGTTTACCTTGCCCGGCATGATAGAAGAACCAGGAGCCTTAGGAGGCAAGTTGATTTCGTTGAGACCACAACGAGGACCGGATGCCATCAAGCGCAAGTCGTTGCAAATCTTGGAGAGTTTGACGGCGAGTCGCTTCAATGCTGATGAATAGCTCACGTAAGCACCAGTATCAGGAGTAGCCTCCACAAGGTCGGTAGCAGTGACAAAGTTCTCGCCTGTGAGTTTGCTCAGGTTGGCAGCACAAAGCTTGGCAAAACCCGGAACGGCATTCAACCCCGTACCGATGGCTGTGCCACCCATATTGATTTCGTGCAAGAGTTTCACGTTGCGCTCCAAGTTGACGATTTCCTCCTCCAGGTTGTTAGCATAGGCATTGAATTCCTGTCCGATGGTCATCGGCACGGCATCTTGCAGCTGGGTGCGTCCCATCTTGATAGCATCGGCATACTCGTCAGCCTTATATCTGAAGGCACTGATGAGTCCCGTCAAAGCTCCCACCAAGTGAGCGTTCATACGGATGAGCGCCAAGCGAATGGAGGTAGGATACACATCATTGGTACTCTGACCGCAGTTGCAATGGTCGTTAGGAGAGCAATATTGATACTCGCCCTTCTCGTGTCCCATGATTTCCAAGGCACGGTTGGCGATGACCTCGTTGGCATTCATATTGACTGAGGTACCAGCACCGCCCTGTACCATGTCGATAGGAAAATTCTCATGCCACTTGCCGTCGATAATCTCACGGCAAGCCTGGGAGATAGCTCCAGAAATCTCGTCGTTGATGACACCGAGGGAATGGTTGGTCTCGATGGCAGCCAACTTCACGTAAGCGATAGCGATGATGAAATCAGGATTGTCAACCATCGTCTTGCGTGAGATATGATAATTGTTGATACCACGCTGTGTCTGCACACCATAGAGTGCATCAGCAGGAACTTTGAGTTCGCCTAAGAGGTCGGACTCTACTCTAAATTTCTTCTCGTCATTCATAATTCATCAGGTTGATAGTTCATAAATATGGTGAGTCACCTCATAATGAATGCCATCATGGATGGCTCACGCTGCAAAGATACAAAATATAATGATTAGTCGAGTCAAAAAATCATCATAATTTTTATAAGATATCGATTTCTTAGAAAGCCGTGGCAAACAGCCAGATGTTCAGCACCGTAACGATTGCCGACAAGAAATAGAGCCACCACTTGGTGAAACGATGGTTGACATAATCACCCATCACTCGACTATTTGACGTGAGCCAAACTTGAAGGAACATCGTAAAAGGCAATTGGATGCTCAATACCATCTGCGAATAAAGCAAACCCTTGAAAGGATCGCCCACGAAGAAGATGACGAGCAAGGCTAGCCCCAAGGAGAGACAGATTCCCACAATGGAATGGGCATCCTTGGCATAATACTGCTCGCCAAACATTCCTGAGAAGATACAACCTGCCGCCATACCACTGGTGATCGTACTCGAAATGCCCGCCAAGAACAAGGCGATGGCAAAGATGTTGGCGGCATTGTTGCCCAAGAGAGGCGTGAGGAGAGCCTGAGCCTGAGAGAGGTCATCCACTACTTGATGAGAAGAGAAGAAGGTGGTGGCTGCCAAGATAATCATCGCACTATTGATAGCCCACCCCACGAGCATCGAGAAGAGGGTATCGAAAAGTTCAAACTTCAAGGCTCGCTCGATACTGTTTTTGTCTTTCTTATTAATTTGTCGACTTTGCACCAACTCGCTATGCAGAAACAAGTTGTGCGGCATCACCACCGCTCCCAGTACCGACATTACGATAAGCATGCTGCCCTCTGGGATGCTAGGCACCACCCACCCTTGCGTGGCGGCAGGCCAATCTATCCTAACCAAGAAGAGCTCATAGATAAACGACAAGCCTATCATCGAGACAAAGGTAATGATGAGCCTTTCGATGCGCTTATAGGAGTTGGTAAAGAGGAGGATGAGCACGGCTGCCGTAGAGAGCAGTGCGCCCCATACGATAGGGATGCCAAAGAGCATTTGCAAGGCGATGGCTGCCCCAAGGATTTCGGCAAGCGAAGTGGAGATGCTTGCCATGAAAGCCGTCACCAATATCGGTCTGCCTATCCAATGTGGCGCATATTTCTCCGTAGCCTCGCTGAGGCACAATCCCGTGACGATGCCCAAGTGAGCCACATTATGTTGCAAGGCGATGAGCATGATTGTGGAGAGCGTAACCACCCAGAGCAGCACATAGCCGTATGATGAACCAGCGGCAAAGTTGCTCGCCCAGTTGCCTGGGTCGATGAATCCCACGGTAACGAGCAGTCCAGGTCCGATATTCTTGATGATGTCGATAGCCCCGAATGTCTTCGGTTTCCCCTCATTGCGCAGTATTTCTATCAGATTTTTCATATTTCACCTTTTTAATGGGGTTATTGTCATTGACCAGGATTCTCCAAAGTAGGAATCCGTTGCAAAAATAGCCTTTTTTATTGATATGACAATCCTCAAACTCCAATAAAAGCAAGAAATAGTAGGCAAAATACCTATTTATGAGGAAGAATTGGCAAATAATCAGAAGATTTTCTACAAAATATTTGGCATTATCAAGAAATGCACTTCCTAAAATGTCAAGGATAACATCCATAAAAGGTATGGATGTACGACATAAGGGGATAAGGACGTACGTCTATAAGGGATATGTGATGCGTGATTTATTCAAAAGCATGAGCGAGTCAATGCCTTCGAGGTTTACTTTTTTAATCGAATGTGCTTCATATAATTCATCCCCCATTTTATTTTCCACTTTTTTCTTTCTTCGGTATAAGAAGACGAAAATAGCAACTACTAGTACAAGAAGCGCGATAAATAATGTTTGTGACATAACATCTAAGATTTGATTTATATATGAGAACTAACTTTAGTTCACCTTCTTCTCCCTATCTTTCAATATAGCCGCCATATTGTCGGCAGCCCAATCTACGAGATTATCCACGATAGGTATCAGGGATTGGGCACGAGGGGTGAGGGAGTACTCCACTCTAGGTGGTACTTCGGCATACACTTGGCGCAGGATTAAGCCATCCTCCTCCAAGGTACGCAGGGTACTGGTGAGCATCTTCTGCGAGATGTCGGGAATCATCTTGCGCAGGGCATTGAAGCGGAGAGGCTCAGCCTGATGTTTCTCCAACATGAAGATGACAAGCATCGACCACTTGTCGCAAATGCGAGCCAACACATTACGTATCGGACACTCTGGGTATATCGGTTCTTTAATTGCTTTTGCCATAATTATGACTTTCAATACAAATACTTTTAATTCTCTCATTATCAATATTAGGCTACAAAAGTAACTAACTTTGCGTTTATCTCCAAATATCCATCGTTAATGTAGGTTAAACTTCATTTTTTCATCTCGCTCTATATCAGCAATAGTTACCTCCAAGTAACTATCTTACCTTTTGGTGCCTTCTTGTGGGAAAGAAATATTTGTTGTACTTTTGCAACCGAAAATAAGAATAAGTATAACAAACATAAAACATTAGAACAAGATGAAAGAATCAAAGTTGATCACTAAGGCAGCTAACTTTACAGCTGTAGATTTCGGCAAGTTGAATGAGATCAAGGACTATACCCTCCAGTTGGGTTCTGAGGTTACTATCCCTGGCAAGGTATTCGGCGGTCAGGCAGTGAATGCCACTGGCGGTGAGTTCTCATTCCAGAGTTTTGCTCCTGGCACAGAGACAGGTTTCCTCCACACCCACAAGAACCATGAGGAGCTCTACTTCTTCCTCGGTGGCAAGGGCGAGTTCCAGGTAGATGGCGAGGTATTTCCTGTAAGCGAGGGCAGCGTTGTAAGAGTAGCTCCAGCAGGTCGCCGCTCCGTGCGCAACAATGGCACAGAACCTCTCTTGATGCTCTGCGTACAGTATCGTGGTGACACCTTCACTGCTGAAGATGCAGCTGATGGCGTTATCTTGAACGAGAAAGTGAACTGGTAAGGAAATTTCCATCAGATAACAACCGAAAAGGGAGTGCGGCACAGATGAATGCCACACTCCCTTTATTGTTATTATCCCAAATATACCTTATTGTCATCACCTCAAATACAAGTAGTCAACATTCCTTATCTGGCATTGACAAAGCGATAGCTTATCCTTGCTTTTGGTGCATTCTCTTTCAGCGAGAGTTTGATGCGATAGACATTGTCGTGCCACTGGGTCTTCATGATGCCATCCTCCATCTTCACCTTCTCAACGCTTGCTGATAGTTGCTGGGCATCATACTCCAAGCCTACAGAACTATCTAGCAAGAGGATGCGACCCAACTGACTAGTTGCATCCTTCATCAGCAACTGAGGTTTTCCGTAGGTTATCAGAACGATTTGATTGTCGCTTGCTTGATGACCTTGGCTACCTTTTTTTTGGCTAAGGTCTGCCAACTTTATGGAGTCCAGTTGATACTCCTCTGTCACCTCCACCTCATTCTTCACCCTATCTAGCGTGATGGTGCGCTTCCAAGCGTTCACGCATGCCTGATCGGGATATGCCTTTGCTAGGTTCAAGCAGAAAGAAGACTGCTCTT
>UMLJ01003831.1_pt1 | contig 25151 bp, 25 predicted proteins | sample 1966521 | NCBI WGS metagenome assembly UMLJ01 (sample SAMEA4836199, study PRJEB28245) | human gut metagenome | biome: gut microbiome; material: fecal sample | place: Denmark | collected 2008
CACCCTCTACCCTTGCCGACCTGAGCGAGAGGTTGGCGCTCACGCCCGACACTACAATACCCACAGCATCGGCATCTGCTATGAGGGCGGACTCGATGCCAACGGCAAACCTGCCGACACTCGTACCCTCGCTCAGAAGGTGACGATGGAGGAACTCCTCCATAGCCTCTGCCTCGACTATCCCGATGCCACCATCCTCGGCCATCGTGACCTCCCCGGCGTACGCAAGGAGTGTCCTTGCTTCGACACCAAGAAGTGGCTCGAAGACATCAAATTCCGCATCTAGCCATCCCCACCAAATACTTTCATACACATACGAAAACCAAAATCCCCTCCGGCATCCATTTGCCAGAGGGGATTCATGTATATCAATATCACAGTCTTGCGATTCCTCGCTTCGTGAGAACGCTCCTAAGTTATTACTTCCTCTTCACAAACTTGCACTCCACCTTGCAAGCCAATGCCATTACACCATCAAGGGAAATGACGAAGCGTTTGTTTTTTGCGCCTGTCACACGCTGGAAATAGCCTTCCAATCCCTCAAAGGGACCATCGCCTATCACCACCTTGGCATTAGATCGAAGTTCCGACATCTGTCTGGCATCCAAGAACTCAGGTTCTTGGTATGCCCCCGACTCATAGAAGCGGATGAAGTCCTCCATCTGTCTGTCGGGCACTATCAAGGGCGAGTTGGGAGCAAGGATGAACTGGAGATAAGCCAGTCCCTTCTTCACCGCCATGATGCCATTATAGCTGTCATGCACGAAGATGAAGTTGTGGATGGCGGGGGTCTCCTTCGTCTCCAGCTCGTCATCCACCACCACCTGTTTCCTCACCATCGGAATGAAGTTTTTGATGCCATGGCTATCGAGCAGCTCCTTCGCCTTCATCTCTCGACAATAAGGGGAACTCATCGCAAACCACCTCACCTCATTCGGGTCTATTTTGAGTATCATCATAATTTCAAAGGTAAACCACCAATACAGCGTCCCCACTATTTATCAGCGGGTTAGCCGTACCAGTATTTTTGAATAAAGTTTCGATTTTTTATTCTTTAACTTTAGGCGGCATGCTGAGGGAGCTCAGCATCCTTGCCATCTTCATAACGGCGAACATAGTCACATGGCAAAAACGACTCGTCTCCTTCCTCGCCAAACAATATGCGAGTAAGTATATACTCACCAAAATTCACTTTGTTCAATATACAACTTTCCAACAACCCAAACATAAATGATATGTTCTGGGCTGCGAAATGACTTCCCGTCTGCTGCCAATTACGTCTTCCCATAGCGATATGTCGGAAACATCTCTCTATGGCAATAATCACCTGCTGCTCGGAACCTTCTGAGCGTATCCATGAGGCGGTCTACAATCTGCTTGCTCCATTTCTTGCGGAACTCCAAGCGAGCTTTAGGGCTTTGGTCATCCTCCAACAAGATAAGAAGCATGTCTGTCACGACAAACATATTCGAACTCTTTATCTCGATTGAGTCTCCATCTGGAGACATCAAAATCAACTTCTCCACTTGCCAGTTCTTTGGCTTTGGAGTCTCATCCTTACAATACTTTCGCAAGCTACGACCATTACGGTTCTGATTGTAGTCTTGCATCACCTTTTCAAAATATTCTTTGCTTTCCATTTTATGTGAATTTTAAAACGGTTGCAAAAATAGTATTTTTCATTCAAGCCACCTTACGCTGTATTGGTGGTTTACCCTCCATTTCTTTAATCAATGAGACCAAAGCTGATTTTGTCATGTCATCATATGACGCTACTGGCAGATTGCTTGTTTCCAAAACTGCATTGTCTTCTGTTTCTACAACCAATGGATGCAGACCTGATTCCCCTACAGAAGGAACAGGCTCACCTGTTGGCTTACGATAAGAATCATTACGTAAACAATGAAGCATCTTGGTATAGCTTACTTTTTGATCTTTGCAAAAACCATGGAGGTTTTTGCTCTTGTACTCGGTTCGGAACTTGCGAACCATTGAGGCATAGTACTTGCCTTCTTCGTTTATATTCATTTTGTCCCAAATTTAAAATCTGGGAGCAAAGGTAACTATTTTTATAGAGGTATGCAAGACGGTCTAAAGTGACTGTTTACCAATAAATTATCACCAGCCAAAAATATCTTGATGAGTTCCTATATCAACAAGCAGCAATATTAGCTCTTTGTCATTTTGCTTCCATACCAACAACCAATTTGGATTGATATGACATTCCAAGCACCCTTTATAATTTCCTTTCAAAGGATGCAATTTATATTTTGGGGGGAAGAGTTCCCGTCTCTCCTAAAATAGAAATGATAGTTTTAAACTCTTCACTATCACAACCCCGCTTCATACACTTTTTGAATGACTTTTTAAACAAGGTTGAATACTTGACTGTGTATTTCATCATTCAACGAGGCTTTTCATTAAAACATCTAAGTCATTGGTCTCAAAAAGCTGCTCTTTCTCTGCTGCCTCCAATGCCTTATCTAGATGGTTTGCCTTTAAGGTTTTCTGCCTTGTTGCAATCCACCCAAACTTCTTGATGAGTGCATTAAATAGGCTCACATCATTAGTTGGGACATTCAATGTATATGTTGCTGTAGCCATATTCTTAACTTATTATATTATTTAAACTTTTACTGCAAAGATATGTTTTTTCATTGAAACCACCAAGGGTTTTATCTGATTTAACACTTCTATTGAGAGTTTGCCCTGTATTTGTTTAACAGAATATTGTATATCACCATTACAGCGTCCCCACTATTTTACAAGCAGTGACACGTATAGCAATTTTGAAAAAAGTGATTTCATTATCATTTTTAGGGTGAAGGTTTAATTATCTCTCATAATGCTCCAAGAAGTGTTTCAAAACTTCATTTACAGTTTTAGGAGACTGCTTTTGATGGACTATCACACCTATCACTATAGCATCTGGAAAGTGCTTTAAAGACGTTCGAGACCAAATTACTTCCATCCCAACTCTCCTTTTATATAATCTACGACCTGAGAATTTGAGACGAAATGACCATCTAAATAATCTTGGTGAGCCAATTCAAAAGTTTCACGCATCAAATTTTCATCTAACACATCAAGATAACTCTCAGCTGACTCAACAGAAGATTTTATATTCATACTCATCTCCACTCTTTTCCTTGATGAATTCATATTTTTTCCAAAAATTCATGAGGTGTCAACACTTCTATTTCCGCAAAATCGAAGTCTCTGACATTTCTTGTTACTATACAATCTGCACCGATTTCCTTTGCAGAGAAATATTGCATTGCATCCTCAAAGTCTTTTGCACGCAGGGACACAGAAGATTTAACTATATGTGAATCAACAGAAGAGACTTCTGCAAACTCAAGTAAGCTTTCTAGAACCGAATATATTGCATCACCTGGAAACTTTTTACGTGCAATATATGCAACATTGCTAAAAGACAAAGAAGATATAAATAGCGAAAGTATATGTTCACATCCATAAGTGAAAATTCTTTCAGCTTCATCACTAAAGCCTTCTCGATCTAAGTAATAATCCAAAATGACATTAGTATCCAAGAAAATCTTTTTCATTTGTACTTTTCTAATAAATATTGCAATCTCTCATCGTCTTCATCCTCTACACCCGCAAGGATACCTCGCATTTTTTTAAGATGTTCTGGCAGTTCATATTTAGCAGCTCTAGCCTGAGGCTTTGCTACCTTAAATTTCTGCAAGAAGTTCTGCAGCGATGTTCTGACAACTTCTGCTATATCAAGATTATGAAGTTTAGCGAACGCTTCAACTTCTCTATAAGTTCTATTATCAATTGCTATTGTATTCATACTCTTTTCCTTTAACGTTTAATTTTGCAAAGATATGCTTTTTCCTCAAAACCGCCAAGGGTTTCATCTGATTTAACACTTTATGAAATTATTCATCGGTGACGAGTTCCAGGTATGCTCGATTAATTTCAATCGTAGCACCACTGACATATCGAATTTCGTTGCCGATGAGGGCCTTCTTTCCTGAAATACGCTGCACGTATGCTTCCAGTCCTTTCAGTTTTCCTTCGGTGATTTTCACCTTCTGTCCCTTCTTCAAAGGACCCATGTAAGCAACCGCAGGAATATCAGGATTCTCCACCAAACGGCGATAATCATCCAATTCCTTGTCTGGAACTTGATATATCTCACGCTGCCCTGGCATGGTAAGCATCTTATATACATCGGAGCGGAAACGGATGTCATTGAGATGTTTCTTGCTGACACGACAGAAAATATATGTGGGAAGGAAAGGCTTCTCTTTGGTTCTTCTCTTGTTGCTTCGCTTCTCTATATAAACTATCTTCTGCAGGGGAACCCATAGCTCAAGCCAAGTTTTATTTTTGGAAAAATCAAGTTCAATGGATGCTGCTATCTTCCTCTCGCAGTTACATCTTACCACGGCTACAAACCAACCAGAATCAACTGGTTTTTCAAGGATTTCTTTGGGTTTCGGCAACCTCTCTACGGAAGTTGTTTCCACGGCTTCGCCGTCGTCCCCTGCAATAGGAGCCGCTACGGAATTGTCTATATTTTTGTCATTCATCTTCAAACTGATCTGTAAGTCGGTTTCGATGATTTTTATCTAAATCTCTTCGTAAGAGATACAGAAATTTGGGACAAAGATACGAAAAATAATTGTAACAAAGCAAATTATGAACGTTAAAACTTATAGTCTCCTTCTACTTTGTCCACTTTACTTTTACAAAGACTTAGTGTAAAACTTGTTAAGTAGCTGATTGATTGAAAGTTCATAGTTTTTCAGTATCTCTTACGAAGAGATACATTTATGATTCTTAAGTAAAAGCAATAAATGATTCGTACTTATAATAATAGTAGTATAAATACGTTTTATCAGAAACATAATTCTATTAAAATGAACAAAAAACTTACATCCTTGCTCTTTGCGAGCATCCTATGGTCAATGCCACTAGCTCTCCATGCCCAGTATCATTCACAGGTGTGGAACCCAGACAATGGCAATGGCACTTATACCAATCCCGTCATCTATGCCGACTACAGCGATCCCGACGTAGTGGCTGTTGGCGATGATTACTATCTCACAGCAAGTTCCTTCAACTGCATCCCTGGTCTGCCTATCCTTCATAGCAAGGACTTGGTCAACTGGGAGATTATCGGCTATGCCCTACAAGAGCAAGAACCTAAGGAAGTTTTCGACCAACCTCAGCATGGCAAAGGAGTATGGGCACCTTCCATCCGCTACCACAATGGCGAGTTTTACATCTATTGGGGAGACCCTGACCATGGCATCTTTATGGTGAAGACCAAGGATCCTCGTGGAGAATGGGAGAAGCCTGTATGTGTTTTGGCAGGTAAAGGCATGATAGATACTTGCCCTCTCTGGGACGAAGATGGTAGATGCTATCTCGTAAATGGCTGGGCTGGAAGCCGTTCTGGCTTCAACTCCGTACTCAGTGTACGTGAACTTTCTGCAGATGGCACCAAGGCGATTGGCAAGCCTCGTATTGTATTCGATGGCGGACAGGAGAATCATACCACTGAAGGTCCAAAGTTTTACAAGCGAGATGGTTACTACTGGATTATGTGTCCTGCCGGTGGCGTACAACATGGTTGGCAACTCGCCATGCGCAGCAAGAATGTGTATGGTCCATACGAGTCGAAGATTGTCATGGCGCAAGGTAAAACCCAAGTAAATGGTCCTCACCAAGGCGGTTGGGTACATACGGCACAAGGCGAAGATTGGTTTTTGCATTTCAACGACCAGTATGCCTATGGTCGTGTGGTTTTTCTTCAGCCTGTCAATTGGAAGAGCGGATGGCCTGTGATGGGCAATGACAAGGATGGCGACGGATGCGGCGAACCTTATGTTACCTATCGCATGCCAAAGTCTAGCTCTCACACCAAGGTCAACCCACAAGAGTCTGATGAGTTTAACGACACAGAACTAGGCTTGCAATGGCAATGGCATGCCAACTACAACCAACTTTGGGGTATGCCTACCAATAGCGGTTGTCTGCGTCTCTACAACGCCGACCTCTCTCACCCTACTAAAGACGGAGAGGCTGTACCATTCAAGAGCCTTTGGGAAGCAGGAAACCTCTTGCTCCAAAAGACTCCAGCCAAGGAATTCAAGGTGACCACCAAGATACGTGTTGCTTCCAAAGGAGATGACCAATATGGAGGTATCATCATGATGGGAATGGATTACCAAGCTTTGGTGGCACGCAGAATGGGCGACAAGTTCTTGCTCCAGCAACTTTACTGCAAGGGAGCCGACAAGGGAGGTGTTGAGACCGAGAAAACCCTAGCTACTCTTCAACCTACCTTTAGAGACACCATGGAATATGCTCCTGCCATCTATCTAGACATTTACCTTCAGATGAAGGTGAAAGATGGGAAATGCCAGTTTGCCTATAGCATGGATGGCAAGCACTTCAAGAACGCAGGCGACCTCTTTACAATGCGCCAAGGAAAATGGATTGGTGCCAAGATGGGATTCGTCAGTGAGCGCAAGAACACCAAGGACAATCGAGGATGGATAGACGCCGATTGGTTTAGAGTGACACGCTAGATATAAAAATCGCACTTATGCCTTTTTCAATCTCATGATCATTTGGATAAAACTTGGTATCAAGATGCAGAGTGAGAAACCGACGGCATAATAAACCGTCTGCTCATTTCCACCGAAGAGGTCGATCAGTTTGCCATCGCTCTGAGGCACAAGGTTCGCCAGGATATAAGCCATGGTATTGTTGACCCAGTGCATCAAGATGCCAGGTACCAGACTCTTGGTACGGTAATACATCCAACCCAAAAGCAACCCCATCAACAAGGCGTTGACAAACTGAGCGGTATTGCCATGTGCCAAACCGAACATCGCTGCAGAAATCATAATGGCTACCCAATGGTTCTTCTTGCTCATCATATCCAACAAGCTACGAAGGATGGCCCCACGGAAAACAATCTCCTCGGTCAAAGGTACCAAGATGCCCACTGCCACATAGCCCCAAGGCTCTTTCATCAAGCCCTCGAAGAGTTTACCTGTATTTTCGTCCATTTCCAATCCCAAATGCTCATAAAGGAACTCCAATGGAATGATGGCTCCAAGGGTAAACAATGCCACCCATAAGAGCGTGAACCAAGGCTTCGACAACAAGTAATCACGGGTGAGCACCACCCACTTCGCCTTGAGGAAGACAATGAGAGTGATGATGCTACTAAAGACCGTGGTAATAGCCAACAAGGCTGGATTACCACCAGCCTTCATAGCCTGCAATGTAGCTTGAAAGCCCTCATGCTTCACTGCCGCCCAAATGCCGGCACCAGCATATAAGACCACCAATTGCGCTACTATAAAAACGATGATGTATAACACTACATCCAATATGCCTTTCTTTAAACTAATCTTTGCCATATCTACTTATTTTTGCCTTTCCTATCGGCATTATTTTTCTTTTTCTTCTTCAAATATCTCCATGATGGTTTGCTCATCTTCCTTGAGCTGAGCAGCTAGCTCCTCAGGGCTGTCAAACTTCTGTTCACCACGGATGCGCTTCACGAAGCTCACCAGCAAGAGTTGGTCGTAGATGTCACCATCAAAATTGAAAATGTGTGTTTCGAGCGTGATGCGCTTGCCATCAAAGGTTGGACGAGTACCGACATTCATCATGCCATGCTTCCAAACCATCGAGTTCTCCATACGAACCTTGACGGCATAAACACCCGACTCAGGAATCATCTGTCCGAAATGGGAGAGGTCGAGGTTGGCTGTAGGGAATCCCAATTTGCGGCCCTCATGATAGCCATTCACCACCTTTCCGATGATAGTATAAGGATAGCCGAGAGCTTGGTTGGCAAGTTCTACCTCCCCTTCCTTCAAGAGAGAACGAATCACCGACGAAGAGATGTTGACTCCATCTATTTGGAACGCCTCGTTCTTGATGACCTCCATGCCCATCTCCTTGCCATAGCGCACATAGTCATCGAAAGTTTCCTCCCGATTGTGTCCGAAGCGATGGTCATAGCCGATGAAGAGTTTCTTCACATGAAGATGGTCGTGGAGTACCTGCCGCATGAAGTCACGAGCCGACATCTTCGCCATCTCCTTGCTGAAAGGCAAGACAACGGCATTGTCTATCTCCGTCTTCGACAAGAGAAGCAACTTAGACTCCAGGGTGCTCAACATCTCTGGCTGATAATCGCTCTGCAACACCTTGCGAGGATGTTGGTCGAAGGTAATCACCGTAGATGCCAAACCATCCTTACGTGCCGTATTCACCAGATGCTGTATCAAGAACTGATGCCCACGATGCACACCATCGAAGAAGCCGATGGTGGCAACGCAAGGTTCCAGTTGCACTTGTTCATTGTAATATACTGTTTTCATTGTCATTCAAACTATTGTCCCTTAACTTCCTCCAAACTTCTCTTTACTTCTTTTTAATTCCCCTATCAATTCTTTCTTTTAGCCAAGAGACGCTTGAAAGCTCGCCATATCTCACCTACCCAAAGAACGATAGATGTAGCACCGATGATGACCAGCCACTCCGTAAGCGATAATGGAACGGTACGGAACATCTCGCCTCCGAAGGTGACGATGAGCCACTGTCCGACGAGCACCAAGGCAAGCACCAATATCATACCTTTGTCTTTCAAGAAGTGGCGGAAGGCAGTGCGATTGCTACCCAACGACTTGGCATTGAAGAGATTCCAGAACTGTATCATCACGAAAGTAGTGAAGAAGACTGTCAACTCATGCACATCCACACCTCCCTTGCCTCTTCGCTCACAGTAAATGAGCATGGCAAACATCACGATGAAGAAGGCGATGCCACAGAAGAGAATGCCGAAAGCCATACCCTTGTTGATGATGAAGTCGGTAGCCTTGCGTGGCTTATCGTTCATCACCTCATGCGATGGAGGCAATGAGGCGAGGGCGAGGGCGGCAAAAGTATCCATGATGAGGTTGACCCAAAGTATCTGTGTCACCGTAAGTGGCATCTCGGTACCGATGATAGAACCACCCAATACAAGAAGCAAGGCTACCACATTGACCACCAACTGGAAGAAGAGGAATCGCTGCAAGTTGCGATAGAGCGAGCGTCCCCACATCACGGCATTGGCAATGCTCTTGAAGGAGTCGTCGAGCAAGGTCATATCCGAAGCCTCCTTTGCCACGGAAGTACCCGAACCCAACGACAAACCGACATGGGCATAATGGAGGGCAGGCGCATCATTGGTGCCATCGCCAGTTACGGCTACTACCTCACCATGCTTCTGAAGCATAGCCACAAGACGCTGCTTGTCGGTAGGACGAGCACGGCTCATCACCCTGATATCCTTGGCACGCTTGTATGCCTCCTCATCGGAGAGTGCCTCCCATTGTTCACCTGTAATCATCTGCTGGTCGAGCGAAGTCATATCGCCATCCGCTCCGATATTCTCAGCCTCATCCTCGAATACACCTATCTGCTTACCGATTTCCATGGCAGTGGCGGCAGTATCACCCGTCACCACTTTCACCTCGATACCGGCATGGCGGCATTCCTTCACGGCGGCAGGCACATCCTTGCGGATAGGGTCGGTAATGGCTACGAGAGCCTGGAGAGTGAAATCCTTGGCAGAAAGGAGCTGACCGATCGTTGGGACAGACTTTTCGGATGCCGCCTCACCTCTATCAATTCTTCTATAAGCAAAAGCGAGAGTTCGCATCGCCTTGTGCTGCCATTCATCCAACTCACGAAGAGCCTGGTTGCGGTATCTCTCCTCCATCTCACAAAGGTCGAGCACGATTTCTGGCGCACCCTTCACAAGGAGGTATTTCTCACCATTCACCTCGGCAATAGTTGCCATGTATTTCTTCTCGGTAGAGAATGGTTGTTGCTTCAGCACCTTTGCCTGGTGTCTCAACTCCCGATAATCTTTATCTTGCGATTTCAACCAAAGCAAGAGTGCCGACTCGGTAGGATTGCCGATAGCCTTATCCTCGTCCAGTTCGGCAGTAGAGTTGATGGCAATAGCGACATCGAGCAAGTGCTGGTTGTCATCCTTTGGCAAGAGCTCATCCACCTGCATTTGGTTTTGCGTCAGTGTGCCAGTCTTATCCGTACAAATCACAGTTACTGCTCCCATCGTCTCACAAGCATGGAGCTTGCGCACGAGGTTGTTGGATTTCAACATACGGCGCATATTGAGAGCCAGCGAGAGGGTTATCGCCATTGGCAATCCCTCTGGCACCGCCATCACGATGAGCGTGACTGCCATCATGAAGTAGTCGAGCACGATCTCTGCCATATAGAAGTAGTCCTTGCCACCCCAAGCAGGATTGGTAAGAATATCATGTACGAGGAAGATGACGAAGGCTGCCACCGACACCACGCTACCCACCTTGGAAATCATGGAAGCCAACTTGTCAAGTTGCACATAGAGCGGTGTCTTCACAGAAGTCTGCTCGGTGGATTTCTGCGCCACCTTACCTATCTCTGTTGCATCGCCAACGGCAGTCACCACAAATTCGCCACGTCCGTTCATCACCATCGTGGAGCGAAGGATAACGTTGCGAGGATAAGCTCCATCGCCACCGCCTTCCGTATTTTTCTCTGTGATAGGTTCGCCCGTGAGTGTGGATTCATTGATTTGCAAGTCGGTACTAACGAGCAACTCACCATCAGCAGGCACCTCATCGCCCACCTCGATGAGCACCACGTCGCCCACCACGATGTCATGGCGAGGTATCTGCATCACCTTACCGCCTCGACGCACCTTCACAGGTTGCTCCTCGCTCAATGCCGTCAGCACATTAAACTTCTTGGCGGCATCACGCTCGAAATAAAATCCCACGGTAGTGGCTAGGAACACAGCGACAAAGATGCCGATGGTTTCCATAAAATTATGTTCGATAAAAGCGAGGATGAGTGATACGAAAGCCGCTACGAGAAGTATTTGGATAATCGGGTCGCGATACTTATCCAAATACAGTTTCCATAAAGAGGTACGATGAGGAGGGGTGAGGACATTGCGTCCATGCTGTTCCCTACTCTGCTTTACTTGTTCATCGGTCAAGCCGAATCTTTTGTTTTTGTCTATATCCATTTCTTGAAAGAAATCTTTCCTTTTATTTAATAAGAACGCCCACGCATGTGGATGTTGGGTGCAAAGATACGGCAATTTTCTGACTTATCCATCGTCACACCTATTAATTTATATGAAAAATGGCGAAAATATTTGGTTATTTAACCAAAAACTAGTATCTTTGCATCCGAATTTGATAAAAATTCCTGGACTTGTAGCTCAGTTGGTTAGAGCAACAGACTCATAATCTGGAGGTCCTAGGTTCAAGCCCTAGCTGGTCCACGCTAATACTCAGCGACTTACGCTTTCGAGCGCAAGTCGCTTTTTTATTCTGCGAAAACATATTACCCCAAAAATCATCGAAAAATAGCAAAATGCCTACTTCTTCGCAGTATTCTACGTGAAACACGAATTTTCTCTGCTTTTCATGGTTTTGTAACAAATTAATAGTATCTTTGCAACCGAATTTAAAACATGTTACAATTATAAAGCAAAGAAGCCTATGAACAAATTCTTCAAACTCATCTTCGTGCTTTGCGCCATCTGTGGTTTCACACAGGCACAAGCACAACCTGCCCGACCTAAACTCGTGGTAGGACTGGTAGTTGACCAAATGCGATGGGATTACCTCTATCGCTATCAAGATCGTTATTGCGAGGGCGGATTCAAGCGTCTGCTGAATGAGGGATTCAGCTACGAGAACTGTCGCATCCCTTATATCCCTTCTGTCACCGCCATCGGTCACACCTCTATCTATACAGGCTCCGTGCCTTCCATCCATGGCATCGCTGGCAACAACTTCATGAAGGACGGCAAGAAGACATACTGCACTGAGGACAACACCGTGAAACCAGTTGGTTCCAACGGCAAGGCGGGCATGGAATCTCCACGCAACATGTGGTGTACCACCATCGGCGATGAACTTCGCATCGCCACCAACGACCGCAGCAAGGTAATCGGCGTTGCCATCAAGGACCGTGCCGCCATCCTCCCTGCCGGTCATCATGCCAATGGTGCCTACTGGTTTGACCCAGAGGCAGGCAAGTTTATCACCAGCAGTTTCTATATGGACAAGTTGCCTGCATGGGTGAGCAACTTCAACAAGCAGAACTTGCCTAAGAAGTATCTCTCCGAGAAATGGAACACCCTCTACCCTATCGACACTTACAAGCAGAGCACTGCCGACGACACCAACTATGAATGGGAAGTGAAGCCTGGCGTAAAGCCTGTTCTTCCACTCGACCTCCCATCCTTGCATAAGAAGTATGGCTACGACATCTTGCGCAGCACTCCTTTCGGCAACAGTTATACCCTGGAGATGGCAAAGGCGGCTGTCGCTGGCGAAAATCTCGGTGGTGGCAATGAGACTGACTTCCTCGCCGTAAGTTGCTCTTGCACTGATGTCATCGGCCACCAGGTAGGTCCTAACGCCGTGGAGATAGAAGACACCTATCTCCGCTTGGACAAGGACTTCGCTGATTTCTTCAATTATCTCGACCAGAAGGTGGGCAAAGGCAACTATACTGTGTTCCTCAGTGCCGACCATGGTGGCATGAACAATGCCCAGTTCCTGCTCGACCGCCACATTCCTGCCGGCGACTGGAACACCAAGACCGCCCAGAAGGAACTGAACGAGATGCTCAAGGCAAAGTATTCTTCAGCAGACAAGCTCGTGACATGGGTATCCAACTATCAGGTGTTCTTCGATACCCAGAAGATCGACTCCCTAGGTCTTGACTATGCAGCCATCAAGCAAGATGCGGTCAACCTGCTGAAGAAAAACAAGATGGTACAGTATGCTTGCGACATGGAAAAAGCCTCCATCGAAAGCATACCTGAGGAAATCAAATATCGCATCATCAATGGTTACAACCGTGAGCGTAGCGGTGGCGTACAAGTCATCTTGAAACCTGCCCACTACAGCAACGGCATGAAGGGTACCACCCACGGAGCATGGAATGGCTACGACACCCATATCCCTTTGGTTTTCATGGGATGGGGAATCCAACATGGCGCAAGTACAAAGCCTGTCTATATGACCGACATCGCCCCAACCGTATGTGCCTTGCTTCACATCCAAGCACCTAATGGTTGCATCGGCGAGCCTATCTTCTAAATCTAAAAGCCTCGCAAGAAACAAGCAATGTCCTTGCGAGGCTTTTTAAGTATTCTATACTTTATTCCTCATTTATTCTTCATTCATAATCTTCATATATTCCTCGTAGGAGATATATCTGCCACCCATAGACTTGAGGTGAGGAGTCTCCAATTGGCAATCAATCATCTTGCCACCATTTTTCTGCAAGAATCGAGCCAAGAAGATAAGAGCAAGTTTGGAAGCCGAAGGTACCAACGAGAACATACTCTCACCGATAAAAGCCTTGCCAATCGTCACGCCATAAAGACCACCTACTAATTTGCCAGTCTCATCATCCCAAACCTCTACACTCGCCGCAAAGCCTTGGTCGTGGAGTTCGGTATAAGCCTTTATGATATTTTCGCCTAACCAAGCACCTTCCTCGTTGATACGTCCCTGTGCCTCGCTGCATCCTCGTATTACTCTCTCAAAATCCTCATTGATACCCACAGAATACTTGCCCTTGTTCATGAGGGTTCGCATGGAATGACTCACGTGTATTTCTTCTGGGAAGATAACGAAACGTTGCATCGGACAATACCAAAGGATGTCTTTCTGGTCACGGAAGCTGTACCAAGGGAAGATACCATTGCTATAGGCAAGGAGCAAACGATCGATATTCAAATCACCGCCAATGGCAAAGCAACCGTCAGGGTCTCCCAAATGAGGGTCGGGAAAGTAAATCTCATCAGAAGATTCATCTATCTGAACTACCATATTTCTTAAAAATTAAGGATTTATAGGAAAGCATGGAGTTAAGCCAACACCAATTCCTTGCCATCGAAGTCAACGACCGCCTTGCCGCCTTTCTTCAACTTACCGAAGAGCAGGGCCTTCATCAAGAGAGGTTTCAGGCGATTGCCGATGACACGATCCATCTCACGAGCACCATACTCCTTGGTGAAGCCCCACTTCAAAAGTTGCTCACGAGCCGCATCGGTCATATTCACAAATACGTTCTTCGCTTCCAACTTATCATCGAGCAGACCAAGTTTCTTGTCCAAGATGAGCTCCGCCATCTTCTTATCCATGTCATTGAACACGACGGTATCAGAAAGTCGGTTGATAAACTCTGGCTTGAAGGTCTTCTTCACTTGGGCAAGCATCGCCTCGCCACGACTCACGCCGCCACCAAAGCCTACACTAGCCTGAGAGGCATATTGAGCACCGGCATTCGAGGTCATGATGAGGATGACATTGCGGAAGTCAGCCTTCTGTCCCTTGTTGTCGGTGAGTCGAGCATAGTCCATCACCTGCAAGAGGATATTATAGATGTCGCTATGCGCCTTCTCTATCTCATCGAGCAAGAGCACGCAGTTAGGTGTCTTGCGGATGGCATCTGTCAAAAGACCACCATCCTCATAGCCCACATAACCCGCAGGCGAACCGATGAGCTTAGCCACGGTATGTTTCTCGGTATATTCCGACATATCGAAGCGCACCAGTTCGATGCCCAGCTCCTTGGCGAGCACACGAGCCACCTCCGTCTTACCCACTCCCGTAGGACCTACGAAGAGCAGCGAAGCCATCGGCTTGTCGTCATCCACCAATCCAGCCTTCGCCATCATCACTGACTCAACCACCCTATCCACAGCCTTGTCCTGACCATAAATCTTGTCAAGCATACGCTTTTGGAGTGTTGCCAAGGCATCATTATTGTCGTCCTTGATGGCAGCAGCATCTATCTTGCACACCTTGGTGAGAATCTGTTGGATAATCGCCTTGGTCACATAAGAGCGTTGGCGATTGGCAGGATGCACTTCCATATAGGCACCCGCCTCGTCTATCAAGTCGATCGCCTTGTCAGGAAGGCATCTATTGGTGATATACTTAGCACTGGCATGAACGGCATATTCCAAGGCATCCTTGCGGTAGGTCACCGTATGGAACTTATTGTACTTATACTGCAAGCCCTCCAGTATCTTGATAGCCTCCTCCTCGGTAGGTTCCTTGATGTCTATCTGCTGGAATCGGCGCACGATGCCCTTGCTTTGGGCGATGTAGCGATTGAACTCCTCGTAAGTAGTAGAGCCGATGAATCGGATGTCGCCAGCCTCCAAATATTGCTTGAGCATATTGGAAGCATCAGGTCCGCCATCAGAGCCACGGCCTGCGCCCATAATCGTATGTATCTCATCGAGATAGATAATGGTGTTGCCTTCCTTTGAAGCACCTTCCATCACCATCTTGATACGTTTCTCGAAGTCGCCACGATACTGGGCACCAGCTAGCATTTGTGCAATGTCCATGCTATAGATGCGAGCACCTTTCAGACGCTTTGGCACTTGGTTCTCATTGATGAGCTTGGCAAGACCATATACCAAGGCGGTCTTGCCCACACCAGGTTCACCGATATGCAGAGGATTGTTTTTCTCTGCACGACAGAGCACCTGGATGGTACGGTCGAGTTCTTGCTCACGTCCGATGAGCGGATTGTGCTGCTCCACCAAGTCGGAGATGCAAGTCACGAGTTGGTGCCAGTCGCTCGGTTGTCGGTTTCTTCCTTCCTCGTCATCATAGTCGTCATCGTAATCCTCGTCATCATAGTCATCAATGCCCATGTTAGCCTCAGCCGCCGGTCCTTCGAGAGGATAGTAACTATCCACGCTGGCGATGAACTCACCTTGTCGGTCGCCCACGTTCTTGCAGAGCAGATAGGCAGCCTCTGAGTTTTGCAAGCCAAACATCGCCTGCACGAAATGAGGCACGTTGACTTGTCGTCTATCAGCCGCAGCAGCCAAGGCGCAAGCCGTGCCAAACATGGTCTTGAAGAGCGAAGAAGGTTCCGGCAGATATTTCACCGAAGAAGGCACACGCTCTTGCTTGGCGAGCCATCCCACCAAGTCTTCGTGCATCTTCAGGGCATCCACGCCTTCCTCTTGAAGTGCCTGACAGAACGCATACTGTCGCAAGAGAGACAGAAGCATGTGCTCAGGCATCACGAACTCATGGTCGAAGAACCGAGCTTGCTTCATCGCATCGTCCATCAAAACACTCATATATCGGGTTAATCCCATACTGTCCATTCTGTTGTTTTCCTTTCTTTTCTATTTTATTCTGGCATATAGGTCAATTTCAGCGGATATTTTTGGGAGCGAGCTTGCTCCATCGCTTTCTCCACCTTGCTCTTGGCGATGTCATAGCTATAGGTTCCCACCACGGCTTTCTCCTCATGGTGTACCTTGAGCATGATCGCCTCAGCCTCAGCTTGCGACTTGAAGAAGACGGTTTCGAGGATTTGCACTACGAAATCCATCGGCGTGAAGTCATCATTAAACATCATCACCACGTAACGTCCCGGTTCTTTCAGTCGAGTCTTTTGGCGTTCACGAATTGCGGTTTGTTCTTGAGCCATATTGTTTATCTTTTTACTTCTTGTAAGCGTTGGTAATCTCTACTACATAAACATCGTGGAAACCGCCCTTGGCACCATACCACTGCAAGAGGCTCTTGTCGAGGAACTTCTCGGCGGTCATGCTGTCCTTGTAGAGTTTGCGGCATTCCAAGGTAAGGCGAGCCTGTTCGAAGCCGATACTACCATTCTCTGTCTCCACAGGAACCAAGCCAGTCTCCTTCGCCTTATCGAAATCACGTCCCGACTTGGACCCACAGAAATTATATATCTTGCGAGCCTCCTCGCTATGTCCCAAGAATGAAAGGGTCATGTACTCATTCTTCTCTATCAGTTCGTGAGTATGACGCTCAGGACGAATGAAGACCACAGCCACTGGCTTGTTCCACAACCATCCAAGACAACCCCAAGAAGCCGTCATCATATTGAGATTTTCCTTGTCGCCCGAACAAACGAGCAACCATTCCTTACCAATCGTCTCGAAGACATTATCATTGAGTTGTTTTACATCAATTCTTTCCATTTTATCTTTTCCTTTCTTTTTATTTACTAATAGTTTTAATGATGAAATCATACAGCATTCAACAAAAGCCATGCCAATTCATTGCCGAAGGCTGCTCATATCAGTTGCAAAGATACAAGAATAATCTGAAAAAGCAAATGATTCTCCAAGAAAATCGCAAAATAGATAGGAATAGATTGTATCCTGCTCCAAACAATTGGCGTGAAAGCCACTCTCGATTTTACCCTTCACCCACCCTTCACCGGCAACTGCGTCCTGACGTTCAGCTTTTTATCTCAGGAGAGAAAAATATTGCCACACCAAGGGCAATATTTTGCCCCGACCAGGCACAAAACGAAACGTCGTGACAGAAAAAAATCTCCTTCAGGACGATTATTTTTTCCCAGTAAGAGAATCTACGCATTTAGTGAAGGAACAGATAGAAAGCCCTAAGACAACTAATCCAGAAAGGGCGAAAACTTCAAAAAAAGGTGAAGGGTGGGTGAAGGGTGGTGAAGGGTGGGTGAAGGGTTAGCGGTACCCTTCACCTCTCAAAACCCCAGTGTTTATCGGCATTTCGGGCGAAAAGGTGAAGGGTGAAGGGTAAAATGCAAATTCGCAGTTCGAAACATCTTAGTATAGTCTTCAACAGAGGTAATTGAAGTTGCCGGAAAAGTTACTATCTGTTTTTAGAAGACATTGCTTCTAAGACCACACATCAGCTGTTGTGCGGTTGCACATCAACTGTTGTGCGCATGTCGCCCAGCTGTTGTGCACGTGTATCTCAGCTGATGTGCAGTCTCTTTTAATAATTTTGCTTTTCTTTGTACCAAAAAGAGATGTCCCCCACGTATTCTTATTTTTGTACAAACAAAGGGGAAGTAATCACAATTTTACTGCCAACCAAACATCTACCCACAACATTTTTAGATAATTTCTCTCTTTTTTGATACAATTTTCAGAAATAATCACTATCTTTGCAACCGTAATCCTTGCAGAAAGCCCACGATTGGGCTAAGGTGGGGATACATATACATAAATAAAGGCGTAACTGACGCTTTGGTTTTGACGATTCGTGAATCTCGCAAGTTCCAATTAAGTTGTCAAGAACAAAGCAATGGGGACGCCCTACAGGGTGTATTATATACAGCCCTCATTGGCTTCGGACGTTTTTGTTCGTTGGTAGGGAGGTGAATTATATATTTACATCTACGTGGGGTTTTCGGCATTGCTTGTTTCGACTGACAGGGGCAATGCGAAGGTCTACGAATCGTGAAACGGGCAGCAGATTGGCTCCACGTTTTCGTTTTTGTATATCCAAAAACTTAATATTAACTGCCAATCAGGGAGTCGTTGGCTTAATTGAATTTAGACAATGAAAGTAGTTCGTATTTTAAGCGTTTTATTTTTGGCGTTGCTTGCATCCCCTTCTTTTGCTCAAATCTCAAAAGAACAAGCAAAAGAACGCAAGGTGATTATGAAATCATCCAAGTCTGAACTAACCCAGAAAGCAACTAAAATTGCCAGAAAAGAAGCCAAGAAATTACAGAAAGAAGGCTGGGCAACAGCTCCAGGAGCTCTCCCTATTGAAAAGCAATTAGATAAATCTTACATGATGGCATACGAATATGATGACAATATGTATCCAAAGTACATCATGGGAGAAGCCATGAGTATTGGTGAGAATTATGACGCAGCCAAGATGCAAGCATTGGAACTTGCTAAGCAAAACCTTGCAGGACAAATCCAAACGGAAGTAACAGCCCTAATAGAAAATACGGTTGCCAACAAACAATTGTCACAAGAACAAGCTGCATCCGTAACTCAAAGCATTATGGCAAGCAAGAACTTGATTTCGCAAAGTATCGGAAGAACGATTCCTGTCATTGAAGTTTTCCGCACCTTATCTAATAAAAACAAAGAAGTTCTTGTGCGTATCGCCTACAATAGCAACATGGCGAAGGAAGCTGCCAAGAAAATCGTGCGTGAAAACTTAGAGAAAAAAGGCGATAAGTTGCACAAGGATTTAGACAAAATGTTAGGTTGGTAAATGAATTTGCGTAATTTTATCATCATTCTTCTACTGATGCCAATACTATCTATATTCGCTCAAAAGATGGAGAGAGTTCATGGTGAATACGCTTATCATGTCCCCGATAATGTTTCACTGGAAGAAGGTAAGCGTACAGCCCTCGAACGTGCAAAGATTCAAGCTCTAGCTGATGCATTCGGTACACTTGTATCTCAAAGCAATTCCACGATTGTAAAGAATGAGAATGGTAAATCTTCCGTTGATCTCTTATCTATTGGTAGAAGCGATGTCAAGGGAGAATGGATAGAAACTCTTGGTGAGCCAAAGTTTGATATATTTTATGAGAATAATATGCTAATCATCAAAGTTATAATTGATGGAAAAGCTCGTGAAATCAAGAATGCAGGTATCGACATTGAGGCAAAGCTCCTTAGAAATGGTACTGATTTGAAGTTTGAAAACGATGAGTTCCGGAATGGTGACGACTTATATCTATATTTCAAATCTCCCATTAATGGCTATTTAGCAGTTTACCTGTTGGATGAGACCACCCAGCAAGTCTTCTGCCTTTTGCCTTACAAAAGTTCTGGTGAACTAGCCTATACGATTGGTCATGACAAGCCTTATGTTTTCTTTTCTTGCCAAAAGGCAGATGGGAATCCAAATGCAGTTGATGAATATAACATGACTTGCGAACATTCTATGGAACTGAATACCATTTATATCGTTTTTTCTCCCAATATGTTTGCCAAGGCAAATACTGAAAACGCGGATGCAGGACTTCCCAGACAACTACCATTGAAGGAATTTCAGAGGTGGTTGGGAAAGTGTAAGACTAAAGATACTGAAACACAAATAAAAAGTATAACAATCAAAATCTATAAATGATGAATATTTCAGAATCAATATTAAGTCATCAAGACTTTTGTTATTTTCTTGCTAAGATTATGCAAAAATAGAAGAAAATCCTTCATGCAAAAAACTTTTGCTTAGTAACAGTTAAAACAATCGTTCGTTAATAATTCAATAATGTGCTAAGCAGAGCTATACGCTGTAAGCACATTATTGAATTATTAACGAACGATTATTATATTAGTCTGTAGAGCTTCCTGAAGGTCTGTGGCTGAAGACTATCATGAAAAGAGTGGAGAACATGAAAACAGAACAGCCATCTTTGCCATTTTCAGATTTAAAGGGACCTAATATTGAAATTCAGAGGACGATTACTAATTTATAGCAAGTTACAGAGCCCAAAACGTGATTTTGAGTTTTTATCGGACAGCAATAATAAAAAACAATTCAAATATCTACAAAAACAAATAAAAAGCGGAAAAACATTGCTTTCATAAAAAAAACTCCATTTTTTTGATACGACTTATCGAAATTATCACTATCTTTGCAACCGTAACCCTTGCTGAAAGCCCACAAGAGGGCAGGAGGTCGGGGCGACATATACATATTAAGGCGTAACTGTACGCTTTGGTTTTGACGATTCGTGAATCTCGCAAGTTCCAATTAAGTTGTCAAGAACAAAGCAATGGGGACGCCCTACAGGGTGTATTATATACAGCCCTCTTTGGCTTCGAGCAATATGCTCGTTGGTAGGGAGGAGAAATTATATACACATCTACGTGGGGCTTTCAGCATTGCTCGTTTCGACAACTTGGGCAATGCGAGAGCCTACGAATCGTGGAACGAGCATCAGGGCTGGCTCCACGTTTTTTTATGTATATACATAATATAAATATAGCAACCGCCAATTGGGGAGTCGTTGGCATATATTTTTAACAATTATATGAAAAGAATTCTCTTTCTGTTAACTCTATGCGGTCTCTTTTCATTGGGAGTATCTGCAAAAAGTAAGTTAAAAACTGCCTACCGCAATTTATTGATTTATGCGTATGCAGAATCTTCCATCGAAGATGACAACATCAAGTTAGAAATTATCAATGGTTCCTTGTATGCAACCAACAAGACCAAGAAAACTATCTTCTTGGATTTATCACAGTGTTTCATCGGCATCAACGGCAATTCCAGTCCTATGTATGATGAGAACCAAGGCAAAAGCAAGAAATCCAAAAAGGGAATAACAACTTCTACAGATGTATTCCTCACCATTGCGCCTTCGCTTGGCGACAAACAAGAGGCAACTTTCATACGTAGCTTGACACCTTTTGTCTGGGGAAATTACACAACTACAGAAACCCCTCTCAGTACAGATTTCTTTGGGAATGTCAAAGGTGGCGAATTAACAAAGGCTGACAAAAACTTATTCAACGTACTTAACGACTTGGCGGAAAAAGCCAAAGCTGCCGACCCCAAAAAGAAACAATACATAGGAACTGCATCATGCCATCTTACAGAAGACGAAAGCATCCAGACAATCTCCGTTTCCATAGCATATGCTTTTAACAAGAGAACAGAAGATTGGACTAACTGCCAACTTTCCACATGGGTCAGCGATGTTATATTGGCTCCTTACTATGTAGAAATGCCAGAAGACGTCAAAAACAAGAAAGGCTTTGGAGTTAAAGAACAAAAGCCTGCTATCATTCATGTAAAAGCAGAATGGCCTTTTGAGAAAGACAACAAAAAGCCAACAGGTTTATGCTCTGACTGGGAAGGCAATTACAAGAAAGGTACATTCACATTAGTATGTCCTAGCCCTTCCAAAGCTGACAAGAGCTTTTCTTCATACCTGAAAGGTACACTCAGAAATGTCCTTACTGGGACTAACGCTCCGCTTGACCGAAAATATTATGAATCCGTATATCAATTTGACGGCGAAAATTCCGACTGGGGAGAAATGAATTTTGTTGATGATATCAACAAGACAATGCAAGCAAAATAAAAAGCACTTAATCCCCTATTACCAAACTTTTTTGGCAACAGGGGGTTAAGTCCATAAATAATGAAGGACATGGACAAAACGCTTACTATATTTTTATTATTCTTAAACAGTATCGGCTTATTTGGGCAATCCATGAGTTCCCGAACCCAATCTGCCATTGAATCGATTAGAGAAGGCTACATTCTTCATGGAATTGAAGAGCTCAAAAAATCTGTTCTAGAAAATGATGTCAACGCTCAGTTTTTTATGGGAAGATGCTATGAAAATGGTATCGGGGTAAAGCAGAACTACCAAGAAGCCTTTAAACTATACCGAAAAACCGCAGAAAGAGGACTTCCTGACGCAATGTATCATCTTGCATCTTTTTATCAGAAAGGCTTATCTGGTGAAAAGGATTACATCAAAAGTGAGGAGTGGCTCTCTCGCTACAACAAGAAAGGTGGGGTCTGTAAACTGCCAAATATCGTTGATTTATACAACGAGGGACTGAAACACCCAGAGAAGTACTTATTGGGCATTAACGAAAAAGATGAGACTAAACAAAAAGTCCCTGGCTACAACCCCAATGTCACCAACAACATTACCATAGTACAGCAAGTCGCCCCAACTGTCGTAAATACGCCATTTTCAAGTACAGAAACATCGGAAGGCAATAATCATAGAATATCAGATATTGATACTACAATCCCAACAACACCTCAAAAGAATGAAAACACGTTTGTACTAATCATAGCCAACGAGAACTACAGAAAAGAAGTTAGCGTCCCATTTGCAGGTAATGACGGAAACTCGTTTGAACAATATTGCCACAAAACTTTAGGAGTACCAAAGACGAATATCCATACAGTATCGGATGCGACACTCAACGAGATGCGACACGAGATAAAATGGCTTCAAGATATCATATCCGTATATAAAGGAGATGTAAAAATTATCTTCTACTACGCAGGTCACGGCATCCCTGACGAACAAAGTAAGACTGCATACCTGCTCCCAATTGACGGTTATGGTTCTGATGTCAGCACTGGCTATTCTCTTACCAACCTTTACAACAATTTAGGAAATGTAACGTCAAAATCTGTCATAATATTTTTGGACGCCTGCTTTAGTGGAACCAATCGTGACGGGAACATGCTCACCGCAGCACGTGGTGTTGCAATTAAAACAAAAGTTAGCTCCCCCAAAGGCAACATGCTTACCATCACAGCCGCCCAAGGAGATGAGACGGCCTACCCATACAAAGAGGAAGGTCACGGTCTCTTCACCTACTACCTCTTGAAGAAACTTCAAGAAACGAAAGGAAATGTTACATTAGGCGAACTTGGCGATTATATTCAAACACAAGTAAGACGCCAATCCGTGGTTACCAATGGCAAGATTCAATCACCTTCCATCCTAGTTTCTCCCAACATTGGCAATAGCTGGAAAAGTTGGAAACTGAAATAAATCTAATTTGTTTCAGAATCACCTATTTAGAGTTATTAATACAACAACGAAAATGGGCGATTTTTTACCCATATCTATGTTTTTTATGAGATATGGGTAAAAAATCGCCCATTTTTACAATTATTCACTAAACAGGTCATCTGCCATAACCTCACTCTGCACCCTATTCCAATAGGCATTATGCACTACCCCATAAGTGGTAACCATCGTAAGATGAATCGCCTTGCGATGAGAAACGGAAGCACCAAAGCGAGAGAGCTTGTGACGCAGAACAGCATCGTAATCCTTATCTATCACAAACTCATTCTGCGAGAATTTCATCTCACAGACATTGACCGTATTATCGGCACGCTCTATCAGCATATCAATCTGGGCTCCTGCGCCGTAAACCGGGTCATCTTTCACCTGCCAGGAATACGTATTGGTAACAACGCCCGAAATGCCAAGAGCCTGCTTGATTTGAGGAATATGCTGGAAACAAACCCGCTCGAAAGCCAAACCGCACCACGAATACCGGAGAGAAGAAGTATAATTGTGAGACCAGAACGAAGGATCATCGGTTTTGTTCTCCTGCATAAACTTCAGATAGAATAATGAGAAGTTATCCATCAAGCGATAGATGGCATTATATTTCCTGGCACCATAGGCATTGGTACGGACGATAAAACCACAATGCTCCAAATCTTCCAAGATTCGGGAAAGATTACCATTATCCGCAATTCCCAAACCAGACACGATCTCCTCTCTACGCATTCCGCCTAACTTCTTCCCCAAGATACTCACCACATCTATATATTTATCAGAATTACGGAAGAGAGAATCATACAACTCCCTGAACTCATAATGCAAAAGACCCTGAGGTGCAAAGAAAAGAGAATCTATATTCTGAGCCAAGCTCCTACCCTTCAGCATCAAAGACCAATAATAGGGAACACCACCCATCACCATATAGGCTTCCAGCAAATCATATCGAGAATAAGCCAAGCCCATAGCCTCGCTATATTCCTCACACTCGTGAAGGGTGAAAGGCTCCAGGAATATCTGATAATTTACACGATTATGAAGTCCTCCATGATTCCTGAAAATCTTATTGATAATCCAGGATGTGGCAGAACCGCAAATAATGAGCAGGATGTCGTCTCGCATGGAAGCCCATCCATTCCAGAAAAACTCCAAAGCCGTGACAAACTTAGACCTAGGCGTATCCATCCAAGGCATTTCGTCGATGAAAACAACTTTCTTCTTCGCTGATGACTGGCGAATAAGCTCCTTCAACATATCGAAAGCCTCCAGCCAATGCTTAGGAGTAGAAGACGCAGCAAATCCTGCGTTCTCCAAAGAAGAACGCCAACCATACAGTTGCTCTTGCAAAGACCCATTAGCAAGACCGGAATGAGAAAAAGTAAACTTATCCTTAAACGTCTGTTTGATGAGATAAGTCTTTCCCACACGTCTTCTTCCATACAACGTTACGAATTTTGAGTCATCGGAATTATACGCTTCCCACAACTCAGCCTGCTGTTTCTTTCTGCCTATCAACATATTATAATCCTCCTATATTGATGGTTCCACTTATTAAACTAGGGGCAAAGATAATAAAAACAATCGGTATAATTGGCGGAAAATACATTTTTTAACCCACATTCCGCCAATTATACATTTATACTTGGCGGAAAACGCCTTTTTAAACCCCTTTCCCGCCAAGTATAGCAAGTCAAACTGTCTTATACGTGAAAAAGTTGTCACCTTTAGGATGGTTA